>Ga0209700_109121_pt1 | contig 11858 bp, 8 predicted proteins | sample SiratroredBW_FD_187528 | JGI IMG/M metagenome (GOLD analysis project Ga0209700, IMG submission 187528) | Root nodule microbial communities of legume samples collected from California, USA - Siratro red BW (SPAdes) (version 2) | ecosystem: Host-associated > Plants > Roots > Nodule | place: USA...
TTAATTTTCTCTGTAAGTACTTCTAGATATACTTATCCAGACACACTTCCATAGCTATGGCAAAGTCGTTAATTATTTCCCCTAGACTACGTCTGCGATGGGATCATGCTAAAGGGTGAAGAAAGTTAAAGAATAGAATTTGGATAAAATACACAAATGATAAAAAATGAATGCATTCTACTCATCAACTCCTCCTCTGGCAACCTCAAATTGGTGAGTAAGTCCTTAGGGAGCCTCATTCTGACCAACTCCATAAACATACCTTAGAATCTATTATCTATGGGATATCAAAGGAGGAAGAAGGACATACATTCAGGACTTTGATACACTACATGAGAGAAAGCACAGATTGCTTCAATTTTACTTCTCTCCAATTCTTACAAAACAGCCCTCAATCTTGTCTTTTCTTTTCCCCTTTGATGATCATGTGGCTCTTAACCCAATTTGCCACCTCACGCCTACATGAATTAGTTATCATCAGCTACAATGCTAGGAATTTGACCATGGTTAGCAAAATCAATTTTATTCAGCCGTAAGCAGCATAAGACTTGCTCTGGCAGATCCTCTTGCTTCTGTGCCTATCAAAGCATAGAAAAAAAGGTTATTACTAATCAGTCAGCAAGTGTTTAGAAATCAATCAGCCGATAATAACATCATGCTTGATGTTGGAGATCTCACATGAATGAATTAAAGATAACTAAATTATAATACATAAATGGAGTGCAAACCTGACCGTGTCATTCCAATTTTCAATCACTTTCTCAAAAATATGAGGGAAGGTATAATTATGAGGAAAATTATCTAATCTTCTTATCTTGGTAATCTAGAGAAATCTAATCTTGTCTTTTTTTGCAAGGAAATTTGGTGGTTTATATCAACTACAAAAAGAATGATAACAATTGCATTGATACAATGCAACTGATGAATCAAAGAATAGAGTCTATCATATGTCTAAGAGAGAGATTAGTTAAGCACATATTATACCTGGATAGTTAAGCCCAAATTAAGTACTACATTTTTTGTACGGTCTCGAAGTGAATCAAGTGCTTTCCTTGATATATAGCTAAAGCGATGTATATCCAAGTCAATCTCAAAGTAATTAGGTCCCTGCAATGAAGACACATAATTTAACAGCTGATATAAAGGTCTATTGTACGATAAAGTGAGTTTCATTTTGCATGGTAACTAAATTTAAAGACGAAAATTTTAAGCCAAGAGATCCATTTGTGTAACCTTAAAGAAACTGTGTTGAGGGCGTGAAAGCACTGGCTTTCCGTTGTAGGAATTTATAAGCTTTTTCTCTGCAGAATTTAGCTCAAGGTCCTCTGGATTAACTACACCAGCCAATATTTTTAGCCTTTCACTGAAGGGAACCAAGCTTTCCTTTGTAAAGCCTTTCACCTTTTCCATCTCATCATCTACTAATCTCTGTGAAAACAATATTGTTAATAAACTACAAAAGTAAAGTAGCCAAGTGGGAGCCGCTGCAGAAAAACAATATACAAAATCTATACTACCATTAGAAAAAGAATGAGCATGTTACATAAGGACCAAGTTAAAATGTGAAACCAAAACATGAGGGTAATCAAGCATTGGAAACAAAGTCTAATACTCTAAATCAGGGATAATTTGATGGAGGATTGTAGAATTAAATCGAAAGAGATGATGATACAGGTTGACAGGATTAACCCATAAGTATATCGAGTGGCTTTAGAAGAAGAAACTGCAGTTCCAATAACCTACCAGACAGCCAAGACATTAACCAAACATAGCATGTAATAAGCAACCACTTTAGTTCTTCGATTCAAATTAACTTGACATGTTTTGAAAGGGGAGCAGCTAGTTGTATACAACAAACCAATGGTATATAATAGATTATATAAGAATTACCTATAAGCCTTACTGAAAAGAGAGTGACTGATAGTGAGAAAAAAGAATCAGAGTGAAAAATTTAGATATGATTTATCTTGAGAACTAGCCTGCAAGACCAGTGCTCCTCAATTGCTAGGTAGGGCAACAACTATTCAATATGATAAAACATTGAAATTCTATAACCCAGGAAGCAAAATAAGAACGGTTAAAACATTTTTTTACTTGCAAATACCTTTCAGAGGAAAATTACTGTAAGCATACAGATTTGGGACTCAAAATATGCAATTATAAATGAGAAGAAATACCTTGATGCTCTCCTGAAAGTGTGGAGAAGCTTCTGTATCAAAATTCTCAGACAATTTAAAATATAATACAAGGCTCATGCCTTCCCCATCAGCATCACCAGGGAACATGCTAGCAGGATACGTTGGCAACTGAGACAAAAAAAGAGGAACATAAGTAAGCTATGTAGGATTCTTGTACGTTGTTCAAACAAAAACACAATATGTCTCAATATTCACAAAACATTGTTATAGGTGAAGTTATGAGTTGATTGAGTTCAGAAGGAGCAATATGGGGTTTGAGATGGAGAGTGAACCTGTATATTAACAATTAGGAGGGAAGGTACGCTCTCATGTTCTTTGAATGATTGAAGTTCAAGATGCCTAGCAATGTGATTTATCTTCCGGGGACAGGCAAATAAATCAACACCTATTGGTACATAAGGGCTAAAATCTGGTGCAGGACACTTCTGCTTATCTCTGCACAGTCAATTATTATCATATATATAATAAGGTAATAGTATTAAGCTTTCAGATGAACCAAAAGGAAATCAAATGATTAATTGATATAGATTGCATAACATAAGAAAAGATTGACAGATACAATTTGCTGACATGCCTGAAAAAATTCCCTCCACGGAGGCTGAAAACTGAAGGCGAAACCACGGACCAGGAACCAGGGCATGGCTTCTCTTCTGTTGTATTTAGAATCTGAAGCCCAGCTCTAGGACGATACAATCTCTCGGATGCACCTGCCCATTCACTCATTTACTGTTATTATAAGTCCTCTAGGTCTAGATAGATAGCTTATATCATCATCTTTTTTTCGTATTTTTGTGCTTTGACTGACCAAATAAAAGCTAAGAATAAAAAATTATTGAGTTGAATTAAAATACAATCATGGTTGAACGAGGAAAGCTCCAAAGCTTTAAGACAAAATAATTATTGTATATTTTAAGATTTTCAAGCAATAAAGATCTGAACAGTGAAATATTCCCAACAACCACCAAAAGTTCAACAGAAGCAAAGGAAAAATCTTAATAATTCATTTTGTTCTTACATAATTCCCTTTTCTTACTTTCATCAGAGGATTCCTTATTCTCAGAAAGCATAGAAACTGCCTGTTGTTGGTTTCTTTGTACAGGTTGAGGACTTGATGGTGAATGATTCACGTCAGCATTCTTATCGTTACTACCTTTAAAGCATCTTTCATACAAGCCGTCATATCTACATCCTGAATCTACAAAGTATGATGCATTTTCATGCTGGAGTGACTGAGTGTTTGGGACACTTTCCAAAGCATTACTAACAAAGGGAAAATATTCTGTTGGCCACAAAGCAAGAAACAGAGAAATTTCATGAGCATAACAAAGTAACATTGATAAATTAATGACAAGGTATGAAACAAATCGTGAAATAAATGCATCACCTCCATGTACACTAACGAAATCATCATCCGTCTCAGACTCTATAATGCTAACTGAGTCAAACCAGGCATCCTCATGGCTATTTCCTGCAAAATATAATTGCTCATCATATCTATCAAAGTAATATATGTTCACCACATGAATCCATTCAAATGATATTTGGATAGCAGACTTTTAGAAAGAAACTAATTGTGATTCAATTTCATCATAACCCTCTTCAGATCTTCTCCTAAAACAAAATAGAATCATAAATCGCACCTACTACTATACTACAAGTCTCATATCATATCTCTTAACTGCGTTCATTCAAGGAGGGAGGGAGAGAAAAAACATACCACTTGAATGTTTTCTACTATGGCTGTGATGAAATTTTATGATAGAAACATCAGACTTCCGGCAAGGATCAGCCTTCTCAAAGTCCAGGGGCATACAGTCAGCAAGGGGAAAGTCTCCTACACGGCCTCCAGTATTGCTAAGCCTTTTCATTGAAGCATTTCCCTTGCGTTTTCTAAAGTGTTTGTTATCTCTTTTATGAACATTATTACTCTTCCTGTTTGGCTTCGAGGCACAGCCTCCCATGACTTTTTTTACTAATCCTCCTATCATTGCTGCCACTTTAAAAGAATTCAGGCAGAGTGATACAGTCTCCTTTAGAATCAGTGATGGATCAATGAATTTACTTGTTCATGCACTGGTTGGACGATGGACACCTGCTAGATATAATGCACCTACTTCTATATTTTACATGGAGCTGATTCGATAGTAAATCAGCGATCACCTTCTTCTGATAAAACCTGAAGAATGAAACATAGAGTTCAAAATATACTATTCATTAATAAGTTCTTGAAGGAGAGAAAAGAAAAATCCAGAGTTAGCCAGCTTCAACAACTAGACCAAACTTCATTGTTCATGGCATTACAGATAAAAATAAAAAAAGTTGTGTTTATCTGCACCAAAAACAAGAAAAAAAAAAAGAAGAAGCCCAGTTTGATTCCTTCGGACTTTTTTATTCAATGTTTTTTTCCTAAAGTAGTTTCACACTGTTTAGCTATGAATATCTTATCCACAATTATGAAGTTCTGAAATTTGTTTACAAAACTGGTATTTTAAATATTTGGAAACTGTTTTCTCATCTTCTATTTTCTTCAAACTTTTACTTTTGAAATATGTTGTGGAAAGACAACGTGGAAGTTGATCCATTGCATGAATACAAAAGCCTAGAAAACATGGTGCAATATTGAAAGGAAAATATAAAAGGAGCTTCAAGGGGTAGTGATGTGAAAAATGTAAGGAAATATAAGGGGAAATCAATAGAAAGATTCCAGCGGGAAGGCATGCATTCGGAGAGATAAAGGGCGTGCATGCATGAAGGAATTGGGCAACATCACGGGGTTGAAACAGAAACGCAGAGAAGGGCCATGATCGTTATTTCTGGTTGATGAAAAAGATGTGTGAGATAGAGAGATAAAAAAGGAGAACCTGAAGGGAAGAAAGTTGAAAAAGCATGAAAGAGGAATCGCGGTTCCTAGGGAGGAACTTGGATTCCTCGGTTGTTCTTCCTTCCCCTGTCTCAGAATCGGAAGGAATCAACCAAAACACAAACGAAAGAAAAACAAAGAGACTCCCAAAATAAAGAGACAAATAAAATTCAGAACTCACACCCACCTAAGTCCTTTGTTTTCGGATCCAGCAATGTTCTTAGAGTTTATTCCTCTCCTTTTAAATCTCTCCATTTCATCTAAATTAAATTAAATTAAATCTTACCTCAGAGAATGAAAAGCTTATGTATCAAAGCTCTACATCATAGTCTTTATTATAGGTAAATGTAGATAGAGAGAGAGAGAGAATAGACACATATTTTTGTCAGTCTTATTTCTTATGTAATGTTTTTTCTCTATATATAAATGTGATACTGAATAATTTAAGAAATTTCAATTAGTAGAGAAAAAAGTTTCAGAAAAATAAACAAAGTGTGGTTAATAATATATTTATTCATTTGTAGACTATAAGTTATAGATTAAGAATTAAAATATATTTATGTAATTTATAATTATAATTTACTCTTATATATCATTGTACTCTTTGATTAATTTTTCTAAAAATCACTCATTATTTTTTCATTAATATTTTATCATGTCAAAAACTCATTAAATTGTTAGAAATATAAGTTAAAAAGGATTGAATTCAATTTTAAAAGATTTTTAAAAATGTTCTCAAGTGAATAATTTTTTCTTTTGAATTAAATTACACTTTCAATAAAATATAAACTTTAGCATGATAATGTCAACTAGTTTTTGAATTTTCAAGAGGTTACAATTAGTGTTGAATTTAGATATAATGTCTATAAAAGTTATTCTTAGTTAACTTGGAAATAATAAAGGATCTAAATTATATTAAAAATATGTTTAGTGATATAATATTTTTAACTTGGAGACAATAAAGGATCTAATGTTATTTCAAAGATATGTTGAGTGATATAATATTTTTTTTGGAGACAATAAAGGATCTAATGTTATTTCAAAGATATGTTGAGTGATATAATATTTTTTATTAGAAGTTTGTTTACATGATTTTAAGCCATTTATGGTTGACACCTCTAATAAAATTGTTTACTTTTAGTTTATGTGTAGAGTTTTTTTATTTTTAGTTCTTAGCATATAATACTACATTCGTCTTATTGAAGTTAAGAATGTTTATTTTTTTCATCCTCATCTTATGCACTCTCTTGACACTTCTTCATATTTAACAATATATTTTATATTTTTTTTGTCTTGTAAGACTTACATCACATGTCATAAAAAAATAAACTTTAAGCACGTGCAAGATAAAGTTGTTCCTTGATAAGGATATATATATTTAATAACATCGTTTACTAATAATAGCATCATCTGAACTTGTCAGGTTGTTTAAAACTTTTAAGAACTCATTTAATCTATGTAACACTTGTTTAATGTTTTCTTGAAGACTCATTTAATCTTTAATAGTTATATGACACTTTTTAAAGACTCATTTAAGCTTTATAGCCCTTGTTTAATGCTTCTTGAAGGCTTGTCTTTATTACCTTTATATCATTCACCTAACATGAGCTTATTACTTTTTTTTTTTTTTTTTTTTTTTTGCTTCGACCATGACTTTTACCTTTATTAGGAGACTTGTTCTCTAGTCATGATCAAATATCATATTTGTTTCTTGTTTATTACTTGTTATAAACTAGGTAAATCATTAAAAAAATTAAAATTCTTTTGTTTGTTATAATTAAAACCTAGGTGTCAAAAGTAAAACTTAAGAGATTAATATTTTTTGTCTTATAAAAACTTAACTCGTAAGAACTTAACTCGATTTTACTTTAACATGATTTTATTTTAATGCATATTATTGTTAGGGAAAATTTCAATACTCGTAATTTTGATGCATATCTTAAACACTTAAATTAAAAAATGTTTCTAATAATAGACCCTTCTATTAGTTACATATGAATTTGTTTGGTCCCACAAAGATATTAAATAGGTGGTTAGAAGCAGGATTGTTTGGTTTCTTTTTACTCTATACTTCAAATTATGTCATGTTTCAAAGAAATTTAGTTAAACATTTATTCAACAGACAAATTGTTATATTAACAACCCCTGGCCAAAACTCTTTAAGTATTCCTGTCTCAAACAACATGAAATTTGTCATTTCTATCCCATTTTGCTTCTTTCCTTTCTGATACACAATTTTGTTGAGGTATATAGCCAACAGTCAATTATTTGTCAACTATTTTATCTTCAATAAGCTTCTTGAATATATTGGAGACATACTCACTTCTCCTGTCACTTCTTTGACTCACCTTGTTTCATCCTTTAGAAATGGTTGTTGATGATCTTCATATACTTTTTTTTTTCTCAATATTTTGTAGCCCAAACACCATATTTTTTGAGAAAGCAACACAAGACCACTTTAATTTAAGTGCCCAAGTCTTGTTCCAGAAAAGAGAGTCATTTTATTTTCTCACATCAAGTTGAGTTTTCTCTCATAATCAAGCAAAAGTTGAAAGCTTTTGTTATTTTCCATTTTCATCAAATAATAATTCTTCATTTTTTTTATTTTGAATAAAAAATTCTAAACTTGTGATTTTCAAATCAAAGAGAATAATTTTGCTCCAAAAATTGTCCAATGGTCAACAAATTTTCCTTTATTTTGGCACATAAAGAATATCACAAATAACTTTACTACCTTGCTTTTTTATAACTCCAATGTTGCCTTTGTCTTCTACTTTAAAATACTCTTCATTGCCTAATACAACATTTTAGGAAGATGAAGAATCTATGTTAACAAAAGCTTATCTATATCCCGTCTTATGGTTGTTGTAACCACTATCCACCGTGTTCTTATAATCTTGAATTTTCTTTTGACAAACAAAAAATAAGTTTTCTCGACCTTGATTTGCTTCAACAAATGAATTATGTTGTTGATTGTCAAAAGTGACAATCCCTTTAAACTTGTCTAAACCTTTTGCAATTATAACACTGTGATTTGCCTTTGTTCCACAACTATATTTTTCTTTAAGATTGCTCTTCTTATATATTACACAATATTTGTTTGATCTTTTAATATTTTGTCAAAGTAGCCTCTTCCTCTATCACATAAGTTTCTTCCTCTTGCTCTACCTCTGCCAAGTCTGTCATCTTTAGAAAACTCAACAATGTTTATTAATTCATCTTTTTTACATAATACCATGAGTTTAGATTGAAACACACTTTTCAATGACTTTTTAACATGAACAATCTTTAGTCATAAGATCCAAATGATCTCATCAATCCTGAAATAATTATGGTCAACAAATCCTTAATTTCTTCTATTATATGATTAAATTCAACAAAATTAATATTTATCAACAATTCTTCAATCATTGATTATATTTCCATAAGGCTTCATTTGATTCACCAATTTAGACAATATATTAAAGTATTCATCTAAAGTTTTATTTTCTTTCATTTTGTTTATTTTGAAAATTTAGCTTGAGAGATTAAAGTTTAATTGTTATCACATTTGAATATCTTTCGAATGTTTATTGAAGAATACATCCTGATTACTCTAATATTTTCACACTCAGTTATTAAAAATATGATTAATAAGACTCCACTTTAAATCATCCAATTTTTTTTACATTTGTAGTTTTTTTTTTCACTGTTGTATTGGACAATCATGATAACTGAACCTTTATATCCCATTTATATGAACTCTAAAACATATAAGGAGGTAAATAGAGTTTTCATTTTTAGAGTCCAAAAATCATAATTATGTAGTACATTCAAAGACATTTTAAAGACTACACTCTAAGATATTTTAAAGACTAAACATAACTCTTAAAATTTAACAGACATTCAATCTCCATTAAACATACTGTTTATTAAAGAATAAGAGTCTTATATAAACTTGAAAAAACTGTAAATAATACTTGTATTATAAAAAGCTTAAAATGGCCATGAGAAAAATAACAAATACACATGTGAACTAGAAATGATGAAACTCGTTGTTTTTTTTTAGTTAAAACTTAATTATATGTATGTTAAGGACAGAACATAATCTCTCATTGTGATAAAACACTGTAAAAGTCGTATTTGTTTCTCCTGCAATTATTTTTTGTATATTTTTCTTTATATAATTGTGTCAATACTTAATGTTTTTTATTTATCAAATTGTCGGTACTCTTATCACTATAGTTTGTCTTCCCTTACCATAAAAGGTATCTGTTAAATGTTTTTTTTTTCGTAAGAATCTTGAAACTCCTAAAATTACAATTACAATTTAATTTTTGTCATTGTGTTTTACCTACTTTTACAAAAGACAAATCAATTTTGAATTTCACATTCACCATAAAAAATTAAAATTTATAATTTGGGTTAAATTATTTTATTATTACAATTTTAAAGACTGCATTAATTAATAATTAATATTTTCTGAAATTATTTTATCATTTATTTATTTATTTTAATTATTAATTTCGTTATATATATATATATATTAAAATTTGAAGAACTAAATTAATTATTATATATGATTTGAAGAATTAATTAAGGATTATCTTAATACATTATTACAATTTTCAAAGCTAAATGATGAGGTATATATGAAAAACTTTGTTGCAAAAGTAAAATCAAACGAAAGTGAAAACAACTTCAATAAATCTTAACTACGATCTTAAATCTAATATTTAAGTTCTAAGATTTAGTATTTAGGCTTAAATATAATATTTAGGTCTTATAAATTTAATATTTAAGTCTTATAAAAATTCTGTAATAAAGCATTCTAATGTAATAAAGTGATAGTTTTAAATTTAAGAATCCAATCTTGTATCAAATCATAATTCTAAAGAATAAACAAAATATTTAATTATGAAAATTAAATTATAAAAATAAAAAAAAATAATACTTTGACAATTCATAGAAAAATACCACTCTACGACAACTCCAACAAGGTTTATTTATTGATGTGGCTAAGAATTCAAATATAATATTTTTGAAATAAAAAATGTATTGGAAAAGAATGAATTCAAAAGAAAGAAAATATTGGAAAGGCGAATGATCACATACAAATCGAGAACGACTACACATGTAACGGAATGAGATGTGTAAAATAAAAAGAAAGACAAAGACGGTATAAAAGAAAAGCTAAACCGATAAAAAGAGAATGACAATACAACATTTTTCCCAAAACCTATCTTAATTTTTTACTTTTCTCTGCACAATAGTTCTATAATTAAAAATTATTATCTTTTTTAATATCAAATGATTGGATGACGTCAATATATCATAACTCAAAATTAAAATACAAATTTAAATTATAAAAGATATAGATGTTATAAAATTTTAGTATCAAAATAAAACTGGTAAAGCTCTCTTAAAATTAACAAATATATAATGAGAGTGAGTTAAACTAAAATAAAATCTTAAAACATAAGGAGATAATTAGTGCACTGTGCCAATTCAAAAAGGTAAAGGCATTTTGCTGCAGTGGTGGCAGGTGGCACCAGAAACCAAAAAGTAAAAAGGGTGTGTGGTAAGGTCTTTTCATAATTAGATCAAGTAAAAAGTTCTTTTAACCAAAATAATTTTATAATCTGAAATCATCACACTAAGATTTTAAAGAGTGAAAATCATAAAAATAAATTTGATATTTTTAATATTTTATCCTCAAACAGCCAGAAAAAAAAAAAAGAACTTACTTTATTTTAACTTAAAAACACCTAAGTTTGTTCTAACTTGCTGAGCTGTGAAAGAGCTTTGGCAACCAATGATCAAACTACAAACCAAAATCCAAACTTTAGTTCAGTGTTTCTTCACTAAACATTCTTTGAAACCAGACAAAGACAAAAGAAAAAGCTTCCTCAAGACACACTTCACACCCACCACCATTATCCCGATTCAACTCTCTCTCTCACGTTCCCATCTCTTTCTATCTGCTTCAACCTCCTTTTCCTCGTCCTTCATGAAAAATTTCTGATTTTTCATTCCTTCCTCCCTTGAAAAACGTGAAAAAGTAGACACAAAAACAAAAATAACCGTCCCTGGTTGTTCTTCTTCTGTGTAGTGTTCTGTGTTGTTCTTGTTGTTCTTTGAGTTCTTCTTCAAAAGTCGAGTTCAACTTGAAAGTAAAAAGCCATGAGGAAACATGGATGGCAGTTACCTTACCACCCTCTTCAGGTACTTGCAAAAGTTTGATTCTTTTTCAGCAAAGGTTTTATCTTTCTTATTCATTGTGGAAAATCTCTGTGAAGGTGGTGGCTTGTGCTGTGTTTTTATCTCTGGGCTTTGCCTTCTACGTGTTCTTCGCTCCTTTTGTTGGAAACAAGACGTATCAGTATATTGTTGTTGGCCTTTACTCGCCGCTGGTAACCCATCTTCCTATATCTCTCTGCCTTTTTCGATGTGTAATATTTTCATTTTCTGCTTCTAAGTTAGTTTGTGAAATGAGTGAGATCTGTGATTTTGTTTGGTCCCAGATTCTTGTGTTTGGTTTCTTTTGTAAATCTGAATTCCGTTTAAGTTTTCAGGTAGTTCTTTATCATATGATCTACCAGTCTGTTAAGATTGTCGTGTAGTTCAGTGAAGGGTTCTATGGAGCTGTCTTTGTACATGATAAGGGCCATTTGGTTGCTTGCTGTGACCTCTTAAGTCTCTTTCCTTTGTCCATTTTTCACATCCATTTTAAGCACACACTCCCGAGTTATGACCAATAGCCATCACGAGACATGTGTGAACTACATTTCAAAGATTTTTTTTTTTTTTTTAAATTTTTT
>Ga0209700_109122_pt1 | contig 11855 bp, 8 predicted proteins | sample SiratroredBW_FD_187528 | JGI IMG/M metagenome (GOLD analysis project Ga0209700, IMG submission 187528) | Root nodule microbial communities of legume samples collected from California, USA - Siratro red BW (SPAdes) (version 2) | ecosystem: Host-associated > Plants > Roots > Nodule | place: USA...
TTTTTTTTTTTTTATAAACAGACAATAATGCTCTTTGGATACGCATTATTAAAAGAAACTGAATTCATTTTTTTTTTCAATTAATTATAAAGAAACACATTCAAAAATTACTTCTTTCTTTTAAAGAACAAATCAACTCTGAGATAGATTTAGATCCTAAAATCTGTTCTGGATATACTCTTATTTAAGAGTGTATGTGAAAAAACTGTTCTTTTATCACTTTTACACTAAGAATGACTTCCGTCAAATTATAAGAATTGTAATTCAGAAAATGACTAATATCTATTTAACTAGTCATAAATATTTATTACAGTACTTATACTTATATTTCTCATAAATCAAAAGTGGTAGATGGTGCGAACTTAAGGAAGGTGTTGGTGTTGTTAGTAAAAAGAATAAGAAAGGCCCGAATGGGCTAAGAAATCTGGACTTACAAACGAGTGCTTTCCTGCACCTCCAATTTGGGACACCTCCAAAATTTGCAAAACATACAAAAATACTCTTAATTTTGTATTGTGCAGATCATTTTGCCCTTACACTCTAATTCTTATAAATTCTTCTCCTTCCATCTTTGTTACTCGTCCACTGCGTACAGTGCATCCCCCTGATTCCGAGCTACGATTTGGGTGTCCATTTCAATCTAAAATCATCGATTAACACTGCATTTTACAATCATTTGAGGTAGGTATCATCTATTGTAAGATTTATAGTGTATTTGGAGATATTTAGTGTTTTGGAACTGTTTTTGTTGCGGAACCACTCATTCCGCAACACATTTGAACACCTCGTAACGTTACTTAACTGCTACTCCGCTGCGCTGCCATTGTTCCACTCTTCCGCCGCCGTCGCCGGCGCAAACTTCCCACTCACACTACCACCCACAACTTGGCACCACCATCATCATCTCACCTTTGATCTCTCACTTCCATTTACTATTTTATCATTTCTCAAAATCAAAAATAATATGGTAATTTACTAAAGTGCAGATTTAGAATTTTCTAAATTTTGGAGGTGCCCTTTTTGGAGGTTGAGGAAGAAGCACTCCTTACAAACTACATCTCTTCTTAAACACTTCCGGTTGCGAATAAGTCTAAGCACCTTATTCAAATATTTTCAGTTACTTAAATATTAAATTAATAATAAAATAAGAGAAATCGAGGGTGATTTAGGAGAATGTAAATAGAGAAACAAATATTAACTTGGAAAAATTTAGTAATAAAATAGTACTGAAAATCTGTTTGGAGTTTCAAGTAACAGGAATAATAGTTGTGTTTGAGAAAGACCTATCATAAAATAGAAATAAAAAAAATTATATTTAGACTACTAAAGAGCAATAAAATCCTAAAAGAAATTCAAAACTTTATATAATTTTACTAAATGAGCTAATAAAGACAATTTCACATTAAAACAAGTAATATGATATTCATAACATTAATTTTTCTTTTCACAATTCAGAAAAGTTAGATTGTATTCCTGATCAAAACAATTTTATTTGAACATAAAGTAAAATAAATTCATGAAGAAATATACTTTTTAAGATTCGTTTTCTGCGTAATAAACCGAACATATAAAACAAATCTTCCTTTTAAATATTAGAAAACAAAAATAAAATGCATACGCAATACTTAATTTAATAACAGTAAGCTACATATCTTAGTGTAGACGTGTCTCTTGAACTAATTCATATGAAATAATAAACAGTTGTTTATAGCTTAAACAAAGTATTTCAGGCCAAAATTACTACATAATTTACACCTATACTGTATGTTAAATACACGAGAGAGTATAGTTTCATTTTCTTCAGAGTTTAATTAGATATTTTTATTACTTATTTATTTGTCTGCACTTTACATCATAATCTTAAAATCATTAAAAAAAAATAATCTTTGTAAATCATCCCAAATTACTTTCATTTTATCCTTGTGTATATATTTCATCTTCTCAAGTGTACATTGTTTTCAATCTACCGATTTTATTTCTATTTCAAAAGTAAATGTCACGATTTAAAAACAAAATATCAATAATTAAACCATAAATCTCAACACAATTTAATTTGTTCTTTGTACAAAAATAGTAAAAAAACTATATCAATTTAAATTAAAATTATACCATGAATAATATAGCAACATATAATGGTTATGCTACAAGTGTATGCTATGAAGTGTGAACCTAACACACTGATACAGTGTTTCCTAAGAAAAGAGCATAACCTCTCCTTCCATGGGTATATATAGAAAAAAAAATATTTAACAGTTTAACTAATTAAAATTAAAAAACTATGAATTTCATTTAAAAATAAGTTTTTAACCTTTTGTCCATCATTCGTCTTTCTAAAAAGCATAATCAGTAGATTGCGGGGAAAAGTTATTGCGTATTACACTTAATGCATAATTGGTTTTATTATAGTTTCTTCAAATCATGTCAAAATATTAGTTAATGTAATTTTAATTAAATTTTTGTATATTGGTTTCGCATAAAAAATATATTTTAAACCTGAATTTGATTTTGTGTTAAAACAATATTTCAGATATTTTTTGTGTGGCATTAGTTTCTTTTACTGATTTTATTGCTTATTTTATAATGGTACATCTGAAAAAAATTGCATAACTTCAAAATCTGTTTAAGTATAATTAATTTTGTAAACCCAATTCATTTAAAATCAACGGTTTTTCAGCGCTAGTTCAAAACATAAAATTAATATACTCATGAAAAACTTGAAAGTAAATCCAATAAAAAGATTGAAAAAAAAAATTTAATTGAAAACTAGACAATTGCTTTGAATATAAACTGTAAATGTTTAATATATCAATAATACTTTTATTATTTTTAGTTTTAAATTTATTTATTAAATAATCATTTTTTTCTCTCTCACGTCTTAATTGACTCACGCGCTATATCAGTACAATCGTCAAATTAAAAAAAATATATATATATATTATTATTTTAAAAGGACCCTTTAATTTTAAATTAATAAAATAAAATTTTTATTTTCTGTTTTTTTCTCTCCGTGGATTCTCTCTACCTTCTTCTCTTATATTATTTATTGTAACTTTATCAAATTATGGATGTTAAGAAAAAACTAAGATTAAGTTGTTTGAGAAAAAAAAATGACAGTATATTATAAAATGTGTGGTGAATAGATAAGGGTGAAAAATTATAAAATATTTAAGATTCACGATTTCATATAGAAATAATGTTATAGAAAAATAACAAAAATCATAGGAGATATTTTTATTGCAGAAGAAAAAATGAATAAGAAAAAAGATGAAAAATAATAATTTATAAATATCAAGGATAATTTCAGTATTTCAAAACATTATAAATACAAGTCACAATTTATATATATAATACACAAAAAAAAATGTACATTGCACAAAGTAATTAATTGCATATTAATACTTATTTTATTTTCATTAGTTTGTTGAAATCAAAAATTTTATTCTATAATTTGAGATGGAACAGTGATACATTTGATAATATTTTATATAATTTTGAATAAAATATTAACAAATAGTCTTGATAAATAATAATAAATTATCTTGATAAATATTAATAAATTTTCTTTATACTCACTACCTAACTTTAGTGATACTAAGTATGTATCTCATAATAACAAGTTTGGCATGTGAAATATTTAATACAGGACATTATTCTAAACTACCTTAAATCTCACCCAGCCTCTGCCTTTCACCCCACATTACACCAAACCATGTCTCCCAAAAAATGACACTCATAAAGTATCCTCGTTTCAACTATTTGAAACCTATGACTCATTTACAACAAACATACTCATAAAACATATGACTTATTTACAACAAACATACTCATGACATTTTCAATAATCACATAACATAATGATCATCGGATTATGTCATATTTATCAAAATTCACAAATTGTACACAACATTCAAACATATACAACCAGTCAAACATAGTATCTAGGTAACTTTCCTTTATCCAGATTCTTTAAGAATACATATTTTTACTTTATATATATTCGTATATAAAAAATGATATTTAAATGATTACAAAATACAATAAAATAAGAATTAAAGCAAAAAATTTCAATAAATATAATTTTTAAAAATTGGAGATAACTTAAATAAAATAAACAATGTCAGTTTGTAATTAAAGATAAAATAAAATACATAAAATAAATAGGACCAGAATGTGTAACTAGAGATACAAAATAAATAAAATGAGACTACTTCAAAACTCAAGATCAAATAAATAAAATAAACATACTAATGTACAACTTGAGATAAAATAAATGGTCTAAGACTAAAGATAAAATGAATAAAATAATTATGACTAATATGAAACTGGAAATAAAATAAATAAGACCAGTACAAAACTTTAAATAAAATAAATAAGACCAGTGCATATTTGGATATAAAATAAAAAGAACCAATGTGTAATTAGTGATAAAATGAATAGGATTAGTGCATGACTAGATATAAAGTAAATAAAACAAGTATGACGTATAAATAAGACTAATGCATAACTGAATATAAAATAAATAAAAAAGTAAGATTAATGCATAACCTGAAGATAATAAACAAAATAGATAAAACAGGTGTGTAACTGAAGATAAAAGGAAAGAAAATAAAAAGATTAATGTTAACTAAAAGATAAAAATAAAATATTAACAAAGCACACATAAATTTGTTAATATTAATATAAAAATAGTTTAACCTCACCCTATTTATAATTGAAGATAATATATAACTTTTTTTTTTCTTATGGTCCATCTCACCCACCCTTTTATGTACACATTAAATTATTTATTTATTATTTTTAATTAAAATCATTATTTATAAAGGAATTTTTAAGGAATCCATTCTTAGGTATTCAAGTGTGAATCCAAGTCCTACATTAGGTAGAAATGAGAAAGTTGAGTAATATATAAAAAAAAGACCCATAGACCTAATGCCTTAAAGTTTTGGGTTAAAGGTAGTGGCATTCCTTTATGTGTTGGCTCTTTTTTCATTTTTGTGAGATCTTTCCAGTTTTTCTCCCTCGAATTCTCCCAACAAGTGGTATCAGAGCCGGTGGTTTGCGGCTTGGGCGAGTACAGTTTGACCCTATATCGAAAGTCAAAAGTCTTCCTGATGTAGGTTTCAAGCGGTACAAGTGAGGGGTGGAATGCTTCCACTCGAGGAGGAGTGTATCAATGTGGAGGAGGGACTCTCACTTGAGGCCCATAGACCTAATTCCTTAAGGTTTTGGGTTGAAAGTTGTGTCAATTTGTTATAGAGGGACTCTCACTTGAGGCCCATAGACCTAATTCCTTAAGGTTTTGGGTTGAGAGTGGTATCATTTCATTATATGTTAGCTCATGTCTTATTGTTTGAGATTTCCCTAAGGTTTTCCCTCATATTCTCACAACATCTCTGTAATAATAATAATAATACTTGTTAAATGTAATCTTATCCTTTTCTCTTATTATTTTATTATTATCATTTTTCTTTTTTATTTTTTTATCCATCAGATATTTTTTAATTTATTTAATTTTTTAATTAAATATTTTAAATATTTATTTATTTATCATTATGATTTTATTTTCATTAATATTAGTATTTTTACATAAATTATCTTAATTAATATTTTATTTATATTTTTCATTTTTATTTTTATTATATTTTCATTTTATTTAATCATGATGTTGATTTATTTTCTAATCTTCAATTAATGCAAAATATTTTTAAAATGAAAATTTAATAATGTGAATTAAAACTTAAAGTTTTCTCATTTTTATTAAGATAAAAATAAAAAAAAAGTAATATATTTATTTAAAGAAAGGGTGTTACACCCAACATTAGACACTCACATGATTTTATTTTTCTTAAAAATGATCTTATCTCTTTATCTTCTAAATAACAACTTACTTTTATCTTGATTTAGTATTAAACCTAAATATAAAAATATTACAAATGTTAGTTTTGAGTCTTTTGGAATTTATAACTTATTAGTGGAAATTCATTATCTAACTCTCAAAACATTGCATAATCTCGTAAATATAACACACAAAACACAATAAAATAAATGTACAATTTATACATGAGAAAATTCCACAAATAAATTTGCATCTTTTATGTTTTTTTTTCACTATTATATTGCCAAACATTTTCACTAAATAACTTTCACAAATATTATTTTTAATGATTTCCAAGTTAATTTTAACTTAAAAGAAAATTTTTATTTTAATTCAATAGAATGCCTAAATATTTCTAATGATATCTAGATATTCTATCATTAATATTAACAATTTTTTTTGTATAATATTCATTTTAAAAATCAAATCATTATCCTTTCTATTCCGTGTGAACGTAATAAATATTTATTATTAATAATAAAATATTCACTAATATTCTCAATACAGTTTTATTATAAAATATTTACTTCGTGATAAAATTTATTGGTGTATGATTTTATTTTATTTATTTTAATGTGTTTTCTTACTATGATTAGTTGTTCTATACTGGAAAATGCTTTTTTTTTTTATATAATCAATAATGGCAATTGATTTAGTACTTTCGAATCCTATAATCTCTGTCAATATATTTAATTACGTAAAAAAATTAAGTCATTAAGATATAATTTTTTACTTGTATAATAAACAATATTAAATAATTTATAATAAATTCAAAATATTTTATTTAAATTTTTATAATAAATAAGTCATCTTTTCTCATGTTTTTCTTTATTAGACAATTTTTAGATGTAATTTGATATATAAAAATGTTAAGGTTATTTATCTTTTGGTAAATCTATATTAATTACTCTAATATGATATATTTCTATTAATAAGTCTTTCAGTTTGGTATTAGTATTTTTTTATTAACTTGGATCATACATATTTTTAATAGTATAATTATTTGTATTGTAATTTCCTTCCCGTTATCTTGAGTTTGAGAATTAGATTATTATCTTCGTCGACTACTTCTTTATTGTTATTTACACCTGTATCTATATTGTTATCTTTTTAATTAAAAAAACACTCATTCACATGTATTTTCTAATTTATTTATTTTTGTAAATAAATTTAATCATAGTTTTTTCTATAAAAAGCTAAATTCTTTTTTGTTTTAAGTTTTTATTTTTTTGATTAATATATTGTAGTTGACATATTTGTATATTTTCATATAAAATTAAAAGATAAAAAATGAAACCTTATTTTCAAGAAAATTAATTTTATCGAATGATCTTATCTTGAACTCTGAAATCTCCTTTTGTCTTTCAATTTTGTTCTTTGGTGATTGTTTAAATTTAATATATAAATTTAAATTTTCTGATACTTTTTCTTGAATGTAAAAGTCAACATAAATTCCAATTACTCAATCTACAACTCAATGCTTTCAAATATAAAGATACAAATAATATAAAATTTAAAAATGCGCATAAATATAAAATAATAAAATAAATTTAAAATTAGACAATAACCTAGTGAGAATCAATATTCAAACTAAAAATAATATAAAAAGACCACTGAAAGAGTGTAATAAAAGAAATAAGATAAGTCAAAGAGTCAAATAAAGAAAATAAAATAAAAAATATATATAACTTACTTAGAATAATAAAAAAATAAAAAATATAAATCTTTAATCTTTAGTATTATTTTACTATTCAATATTTTTCTAAAAATATAAAATATTACTAAATTTATTAAAATAAAGTCTTAAAACTGTTATTCCATATTTATAATACCAATATAAATATAATAACCAGATATTTTAAATTTTTAATTAAAATTTATTTTTAAGTTTACTTTTAAAAATAAATATTTGTTAATTTTATAATAATATATTAGTGTTAATTTTTTTTAAACCTAAAAACTTTGATTTACTTATTTAAGCCTTAAGTCAAACTTTGCTTGAAGTTATTTTGTTTGTTTTTATGTTTTATTCTTATATCGATTTAGTATTAAACATAAATATAGAGTTGTAACAAATATTATTTTTGAGCCTTTCTGAATTTGTAATTTATTATTAGAATTTTATTATCTAATGCATGAGACCAGTGACAAAATGGATATAATATATCTTTTTTATAATCTTGCATATATTAACACATAAAATACAATAAAATAATATGCAAATTTATTCTGAGAAAATCATTGTAAATAAATTTGTATATTTTATATTGTTTTACTATTAAATTGTTAAACACTTTTACTAAATAACTTTCACAAATATTTTTTTAATGATTTTCAAGTTAATTTTAACTTTTTTTTACTCAATATAACGCTTAAATATTTCTAATGATATCTAGATATTCTCTCATTAATATTAACAAATTGTTTGTATAATATTTTTTAAAATCAAATCATTATCCTTTCTATTCTTTACGAATGCGATAAATATTTATTATTAATAATAAAATACTCACTAATATTTTTAATACACTCTCATTATAAAATATTTACTTTCTGACAAAATTTACTGCTGTACAATTTTATTTTATTTATTTTGATATCTTTTCTCACAATCATTAGTTGCTACTGTGTATGATGATGGATCACCTAGTAAATGACAAAATTTCTCCTCATAAATTCTCAAACTCAGCTTCTAGGGATCATAGCAGAAGGCTGGTGAAGAAAAACTTTACCACGTGGCTTTTTCAGCAATCCCTTGAACATAAATGCTTGGGCTACAAACAATCATTTATGACCCCTAACATCTTCTTCTATCTCACTACTTCACAGTAAAATTCCATCAACATCTTAATCACATGAAATTTTGTCATATTTGTTTCTCTCATACATTTAAACATTTCATTAATGCTTTCATTACTTGTTTAATACTTTATAATACTAACAATTAAAATACTGTAGAGAACATTTGTTCAAGATACACTTTACATAAAAAATGAAACAAAAACCTACCAAAAGTTAGATGAAGTTGTTACAATGCAAAGGAAAAGATGCAAGAGAATATAATAAAGAGAAAAAAGGTACCCGCTCTCTAAGTTTTGAAAAGTAGGCTTTAATTTACTTTGTAATAAAGGTTAGTTGTGCCGTCACCTTAGCTTTCTTTGTAATTTTTTTTTTCAATCACTTTTTGATTTTTATTATTTTCTTTATTCCTTTTAATTTTTTTCTCGATTCTTGAAGTAAAAATCTATAGATTTTTCATAGTTCAAAAAAAAAAAAAACTAGCATTTCAGTTCATGCATTGCTCACAATAAATAATACATATTTTAATATATAAGTTACATTATGATCTGTAATAAATTAATATATTATTTATATAATTATAGTTAGGTTTACAAAAATAATTTATTTACTTTGACTATTTTTTAACTTATTCAAATTCAATTCAAACAGAAAATCTGAATAAAGTCAACTTGATGATTGAGAGTTAAACTTTAATATTGTAATATATGTAATATATATAAATAAATTATGAGCTTAAGTAGTTTTGTTTTGATAAATATTTGTAATTAACTGTTTTGAAACGGGCAATTATTTTATCACGTTTTTCTGAAACAAAGTGATTGGGCTTTTCCGCCCAGCAGTTTATTCCCTCTCCGAAAGAGGAATTGTGCCGTCACTTTGCCACGTGTCGAGTTTCAATTGGAAGTGTCATTTACCTTCAACAACTCTTCACGTGCTATCTTCCCCTCTTGGGCTCACTATAGCTGATACAACCTATCTTCTAAAAAAAGCCTGAAAGAGCCCAGCCTCGGATCCGAAGCAACGAGCTTTGGATCGCCGAGCCTCACGTTGGGGCCGAGCCTGAGTATTGTTGCTGTGTTCGTTGAAAATTTCGCACTATTTCGATCACTTTATCTGTGTGAGCTGAGAGAGTCCTGTTTTCTTCTGCTTCCCACCGCTTCAAACCCTAACGCTTGCTTCTTCAACACTCTCGCGGGATCAATTTGGAGCTTCAATGGAGCTTTCTCAATGTCACTGTGAGTTCATGGGCTATCTTTTTATCTCTCAAAACCCTAGCCTTCTTTCTCTAGGAAGCCTTTATCTGAGAAAATTAAAGAAATGAAAAGAAAAACCAAATCTGCGCTTGCGTCTCTGGCTTTTCGCGTTGGGCGCCAATTCGCAAGCATGTGCACTCGTTTTGTGTTGTTTCGTCAATTTGAATGCTGATTGTGAGCTCGAATTGTGCCGCGCTTCCGATCTTTTGCGTTTGGGTCGTAGTTTTGAGATTTTCGAGCGATTTTCTGTTTTGAGACGAACTCAGCTGATGGGAGAGTTGGGGAAGGGGAATAGTAATTGCGTGTTGAGTGCTTAGCTTCCTCTCATTTCTTTAAGAAGTGAGAATGTTTCAGCTCGGGTGAATTGTGCGAATTTGATTTTGGATTTTCGTTCTTGATTGCTTCAATTTTCTTGTTTCTAGTTCTAGGTCTATACGGTATTAGGTAAGAGACTGTGAATTCTTGGCATACTAATATACCATTATAGTCTGTGGAAAGTGAAGTGGAAGGGTTTCTTCTACTGACAAATTGATTATCCTAAGTGATTTGTGCAAGGAGATTACACTCGGTTAATTTTAGGATAGGTGTTAAATATTGGTTTCAGATTCTATCCTTTTGGGTGCAATATGAGCCTGGAACTGGAAGCAGAGATGATGGAATTTTGTGCTAAAAACCACTTTTTAATAGCTGTATTTGAAGTGTACGTGTACGTGCAGAACTAAAGGGGGGAGTTTTGAGAGACTAGATGTTTTGAAGATCTTGGATAAATTCACTTGTTGGGATATTTCTGGTTATCATTCTGCAATAGTTGGAGTTTGCTTTAAATTTTGAGAAATGACCGCCAGTTTCCGTAAATGCAAATGCATTTCTTAGATGAATTGAGGACGGCAAGTTATAAACTAACGGGTGTGAGTATGTGAAAACGCCGATAGTAATATTGAATGCCATTACTAAAACCGCGTGCATTTGTAAATAGAAAAGATGAAGCTGCAGTTGGGGAATACAAAGCAGAAGCTTTGCAGTGGGTTCTTATTCCCATTTTCGGCATGCCTCTGGTTTTGCCAACACATTAATTTGGACGAAGTATGTTTGAGGTTATGCATTGCACTTTTAAAAGGGTGTTTTTTCTTTCGTTCTAAAGATTCTCACTATGGTTGATTGGGAAGTTGTTGCAGCCTCTATAAATATTCTCCATTTCAATTCCTTTTGTGCACCAATCCTTAAATTGGCCGTAGAGGGTGAAGGCTAGGCCTATTTTATATATTTATTTATTTGTGAGTGGTGGTGACACTTTTGTCCAGAAAGAAGAAATCCTTTTCATAAGTAGATACTTTTTGAGGAGGATAGTTTCTGTTTGAACCTTAGTAGTTTTTCAGTACTAAGCTAGTATAATAGTTCCAGTGCAAGTAAGGGAGAAAATCCTGTAATAATCAAAATGTTTAAGAAAAACATGGCTTAGGCTTAGTGTGCGTAACATACTTAGTGATTTAACCTTGTGACGCTGGAGATGATTCCAGTTTTATAACTTGGAAGTTGGAACTGCATTCCTATTCTCAAATTTTCTCTTCCTTTTTTTTGTCATATTTTTCTTCATTTAAGAAGGAACACTGAGAATCTTGATGTTGGATGAATAACCTGGCCTGCTGAACTTCTATGCTTTGTCTTACGCTTTACTAAAGGATTTGATACTGTTAACTTATATGTTTTTGTTCAGTTAAGTTGTCCAAAATTTTTACCCACAAACAAATAAAAGTTATGAGGCTTCGTTTTTGATAGGTAATCTCATTGTGCATGACAATGCTTATCACATTAAGTTTCATTCCTGGAAGCCTATTCTTGCATTATAATGTTTTTTTTTTTTTTTTTTTTTTTTTTTTTTTTTTTTTTTTTTTTTTTTTTTTTTTTTTTTTTTTTTTTTGTTTTTT
>Ga0209700_109123_pt1 | contig 11854 bp, 8 predicted proteins | sample SiratroredBW_FD_187528 | JGI IMG/M metagenome (GOLD analysis project Ga0209700, IMG submission 187528) | Root nodule microbial communities of legume samples collected from California, USA - Siratro red BW (SPAdes) (version 2) | ecosystem: Host-associated > Plants > Roots > Nodule | place: USA...
ACATAGAAAAAAAAAAAAAAACAGTGCCATCAATTAGTTAGTAATATATAAATGAATTAATCAGAATATATATAAAGGAAGTAATTCAATTTAACAAATAAAGTGAGAAGTTATAACTATTCATAACAAAAATTAGAACTAAAACAAATTCATTTTAAAAAGTTAGTGAATCCATGTTTTAGGAAGTGAAAACACCATTATTTTTTTTTATTTTATTTTATATATGTTTAATTAAATTTTTTTGTTTTATTATTTATTTGTTCATTTTGGTTCTTTTAATTCATAAAACGTCAATCAAGTTCCTCCATTTAAAAATGCAATCCTTTTACAGTTTAATTAAGTCCTTCATTTTTTAAAATGCATTAATATGTGACCCTTTCATTTATTGAAATTGATGCTGTTACTTTTATAATTGTTGATGTTGGTTATAAATTATACTATGTATAAATTAAAATTGTTAATATTTATTTGTTAATGATTTTATTACTAATGGGATAAAAAGTACTTTGACCAGATGTTTTCTAATTTAAATTTTTATTTTAACTTTTGGTTATAAAATTTTCATAAGGTTTTTAACTTTCAAATATTGTATAAGCAGTTGCGAAAACCAACTCTTTTTTTTCCTGTTTTATATACCAACATTCAAAAATAGGAAACAAAATTAAAAAAGGTGTCAAATTTTTATAACTAAAAGTGCTAACCAAAAGACAACATTTTTTTTCACAATAAATGGACCATAATTTCTTTGGAACAAGTTAATTAATTATGTGCAGGTCATTCAACTTACCTTCCGAAGTATACTTCCTCATGCAGTAATAAAGGAGCCAATATGGTCACAATCACCGTGAAAAGAGGATTGAACATTGCACAAAAGAGAGGACCTTTGACTGAGATGCACCATGTTTGAATAAAGAATAATATTGCAGATCCCATAACTCCCTGCAATATTTAATTATGTGATTTGCAACATGGAACTTTAATACTTAATTAGTCCTCTACTGATATGCATTTAATTATATAAGTTTTCTTTCTAATGTAAAATTAATCATTCACACACTTACTGCATATAAAAAACAACCAAATTCAAGTAGAGAATTAATCTTCCATGCATGTGGATCTGGTTCCAACAATAGTGTCACTAACGTTGATTGCAGTGTTGCCATAAAACACATCCAAGCAGAAAAAGACAAGGGGTCAGGGTGACTTGCAGAGGCAGGAACCTGAAGATCAGACCATGCAAAAGTTATATTTTATGAAAATAAAAATTATAATATACCACTCTAACATTTTTTCTATTATATAGATCAAACTGTATTAGCTAAAAAACATTAGAGAGATAAATAAAAATGACATAAGGGTCAGATTTACGTAAAAAAACATAACATCAACTTTTTTTATTTTATTTAATTTAAAATTTAGTATCAGACTTGAATATCTAAGACTTAAGTATCTAATAAATTGATGAAAAATATGAAGTGTAAGATACTGTAAAAGTTTATATATATTATGCATTTTTATATTATCAATGCATAAAAGTTGAACTCTTATAGAAAAAAATACCATCAAAATGAGCCAGATTGACCAAGAACAGCAGCATGCAGTGAGAATGAGACAACCCAGGAACCAAGTATCAGCTTCTGATGAGGCCATGGTGATGGATTTTGATGGAAGGTTTTCTGCTTTTAGAAGCTTTGGACCCTTCAACAAAGCTATGGACACTGCTCCACTCACACATATCACTGTTCCTACGATCTTGGCTATAGATCTCCAGCTTCGAATATTCACTTTCTCCATTCTAGTTTTCATGTTAGTTTCAAAGTCAAAGAAAAATAAAAGCACATTAGAATATACATTGCATGATTTCAAAGTGGATGCACATTTACTTCTACACACTCATTTAATTACCCTGCACAAGCTGCTATTACAAATGTCACTGCTGGAACAAGATTCGCCATGGCACTTGCCACTGAAGAATTTATTAGATATAAACCCTCGAATGCTAGATTCTGATTCAACACAATTCTGCAACACCATCATAACCAAATACAAACACCACTTCACATCCTTAAAATTTATACTTCCTAACTAATTCATATACCTCTTATATATATATATATATATATATATATATATATATATATATATATATATATATATATATATATATATATATATATATATATATATATATATATATATATATATATTTTATGTATGAAGTTAAGAATGGAAACAAACCCTATGAACGAGACCAAGAATATCCAAGAAAAACTCTTCATGTTTAGGTAATAGGAGCCATTATTTCTCCTGTAAAAGGAAAGAAAATCAAGGATTACTATATAGAAATATGAGATGAAATTGAAGGATAATATAAAAATTCAACATCGAGTAGAGATAAAGATTTTCAATAGTTTAGAAATAGATACAAATCTCGTTTTACAAACTGTAAGGTTAAAATAAGTTTAAAGTTCATTAAAATTATATGAGTCATTTAAAGTTTATTTTAACAAAATTATTGGATTTACTGAACTGTTATCAGGTATTTTTAAATTTATAGTTTCATACATGAATTGGAGAATCTAGGTGTAAGAAATGTGTACTAAAAATTTTATATCAATTAAAATTTAAACTTTTCAATAATTTATAAATAAATGTAAATGTCAACTTATAAACCAATTTTAATAAAGTTAAAATAAACTTAAACTCCAAAAGAATGAAAAAGAGAAAAATGATAACGAGTACCCTGATAAATAAGCTATGGGAGCAATGACAATCGTTGCAATCGCCTGGCGATACACCACAAACACCCTTGGACTCATTCCTCCTGTGAAAACAACTCTTGTACTCAGACTAATTCCTGAATAGATGAACTGATTCAACAACATAGCCATTAATGGCAGGTAGGACTTCAACCATCCCATGCCTTAGCTTTTGAATGTAACAAGCTAATTAATCAAAATGGAAGATCAACAATGGATAGAGAAAGTTGTAGTTCTATGATTCCAATGCATGTGGGGTTTATATACCCAACTTCTACGTCTCAAACACTTCGTGGTAGTATTTTATTCCCTTTAGCTTCGTGTACGTTTATATTGCAAATATTGCTTAAATATTTCACATTATTTTATTACATGTTCATAATGCTGATTAATAAAATATTTTCTGGACAGCCTTTATATAATCTCTATCTAATATCTACATATCTACATATATATATATATATATATATATTTTATGCAATTACTCGCCATAATCAAAGTTTTACAATAACAAGTAACTTGGAATTGCATGCTTTCTATGAAGAGAATCAAAGGATTTCTTCAGCTAATTATTATTTCATAACAAATTTTAATAGCATGTATTTACTAGGATAATGGTAATTAACATCTTTAATATTTTCTTCACAGTTCTCTATCTTTTATTTATTTCCAGTGATTTTGTGAATCCCTCAATATCTTATGTCCAAACCTCCTATCTCTCTTCACCAAAACTAAAAAAGAAAAGTATTGTGACCACACCATACGCAGTATATATAAAATACAAAGCAAATAAATTGTAGTGACATCCATATTAGTAAAAAATATTAATAGGCTAACTTTATTCCAATAAATGAAATATTAGGAATGAATTTTCTTTATTATGAAATTCAATTATTGTATAAAAATGGTTAAAAATTTATTATTATGTTAATTAGAAGTAATTTTTTTGGACAAGATAGTATTTATTTATGGAAGAATAGTTATATTTTTAAAATGATATTATAATTATGGAAGAAGAAATGTTTATTAAAATTTGTTATCTTGAAAAAATTATTAAAATTCGTTATCAAGTAATGAGATGATTCTTTATAAACTAAAATTTATGGAGATGGTTGTATATAATTGAAGACTAGTTCAATACATCGAACCACGTGGTTAAATAGGTTGACCTTCAAAATTTTAATCATCACGTTAGGTTTTTTTTTTTTCTTAATGAGATTTCACTTCATTTGTTTTTAAAGAATCGCGTTTCTTTTTTTCTTTTTTTAAAATGTTATGTAAAGACCAATTATTAGTCACTAACATATTCATGTACACATTAAATAATATTTAAACTCATCTTATTGTGAATGAATTCGTCAATATAAATGGCCTGGCATTCTTTGACATTAGTGCATCAACCTATGCAAGCTTTACACGAAAACCTTCATTCATATCTCGTTAATCTTTCATCTACACTCCTAATAATTTCATTATATATCATTAATTAAACAGCATAAAAATATAATTGATTAAATCCAATAATCATGTAACTAACTTAACCATTTTATTAAAAAAATCTATATATAATGTGTACTAATAATCATATAAAACAAAAACTTTTAAAATATATATATAACAGAAACTATATGTATTAACTTAACATTTTATAAAAAAAAAAAAAAAAAAAAAAAAAAAACATCGATATACAGATACTACAAAAGTTATATATATTAATAAAAAACAATCTATAACTAACAGAAGGTTACTTAAAATAATATATACATTATATCAAAATATCTAAAGAAATAAATGTCTTCTTAATCTTTTCTATTTTTTCCATTATCAGTTATAAGATAATTTACTCTTGTATAAGGTATTTTTATAATTATTTCAGAATCACACACACGTAATAGTAAACTAATAATTTAAACAATGAAAAGAAGAATCACACACGTAATATTAAACTAATAATTTAAACAATCAAAAGAAAAAGAAGAGTTATTATAAAACATATACATATAATTCCACATCATATCCTAATTGTAGATAACACTACTATCAACTATACCTGAACCATCATTCTATAAAAAATTTCAATCGTATCTCAATGTTTTATAGTAATTTGTCTTACTTAAAAACCTTTTTAAAAAATTTGTATTTAGTATATCCGATTATATACTAATTCTTGACTTATTCCAAGTTTGTAAAACTCAACTTCTTGATATTAAAAGAGTTCTTTGCATATTTATCACAATAGTAATATAAAAATCTTCCACAACTTCTAATCATTCAATATTTTAATCTATATAATTTAAAATAAAAGTAAAGTAATCTAATTTTATTTTATTTAATAAGTTCTTGTATCCGATATTATGATTATGGCCGTCACATTCATAGGTATCTTTCGTCAAAATTCATAAAGAACCATAATATATAACACTAGATATAAATATACCACTATAAAAAAATATATTTTATTTATGAAATATTACATACAGATATAAATTCGTATATAAATTAATAATTACATATAAAATATTATATACGGATTTATAATTCGTATGTGAATTAAAAATTATATATAAAATATTACATATAGATTAATTTCGTATATATATTAAATATTATATATAAAATATTATTTACAGATTTCATCGGTACGTAATTAAACATTATTTACAAATTACATATAAAAAAATCCCAGTATATAAATTTAAATTAATAAATAATTTATAAAAATTATTAAACACGTTTTTTTCTTGAGAAAATTTTAAGGAACTAATGATAAAAGAAATTTTAAAGAAGTTACCGTTTTATAATCAACACTTGTAGTTTTTGAAGGAAGTGTTTCCTCGTACCATATTAGTTCATAATATGAACATCATTTATGATGGCTAGTAAAACATATATATCATGCATTTATCGTATTCAGAAAATTAATTATAGATACCAATGCTAACCATTCCAATACCTTATACATTGATATAGAAGTTTCTCCATGGCACAAGGATATTGAAAAATTCAGTTCAATATAAATTAAAACTACTTTTTCTTTGAAAGAAATCAAGCTCTTAAAAGAGGTTCTTCCAAATCAGTCTTACAAAATTTTATTTTTTCACGAGATTCATTTATTAAAATGTTCAGATCTTCTGTAGAATTAACTACTCTCTTGGTCTCTGAATCTTCTTCAACTTTTACCAAAAAGTTTTGAGCTTTGCCCCATAATACAACATATAAACCAACAATGACTCCAATTGCTCCAAAGAAACTATCACCACATATATGAAACAAAGTACAATGTTAGTTTTCTTTTTTGAAAAAAATATTATTATAATAAAGACATAACCTTAGTAGAAAAAAGCATCATGCTATTTGTTAAAATACCACATATCCCACATGATATTAATTTATTTTCATTTAATTGCTCTTTTTTAGTCTCTTTAATTTAATATGTGGGAGGTTCTCATAGTTTTAATGGTTGGATTTGGATTCATAATTTAAAAAAAAAAAAAAAAAGCAATTTTGATCTCATTGTTTTAATTATTTTGATTTTGTCCTACAATTTTAAGATTTGCAATCTTAGTCTAATCATTAATTTATACTCCAGGTTAAATTTTAATATACATATGGTATGCTTAATAATTTTTAAGTGTTATAAAATGTTAAATGGTGTAAAATTGTATCCTTATATAATATTTTGTCTTTATTGCTAAAATGTTAAGGTGTTGTGTCTTAATTAATTAATTGAATTTGAGAGGAAATGAATAGAAAACTGTGAAAGTTAGTTACCTAGAAGTGTTTTGCTATAGCAAGATTTCATTAATAATCATATAATGTTGATGAAAGTATCCGTTAGTAATAAGAAGTTGATAGACATTTATGTATAATATTTCATTGAGTATGTGTAAGAAACTAATGTAAAACTATATTTATCAACAAGGTTTTGATAATGAAATAAACATTAATTAATACTAGTGACTTGGACAAAATGAATGAGCATATCTGCCATTTAAGTTTTAAATAGGAGATGATGTTAAAATAGAAATCTATGCCTAAATGGTTGGAGGGAGATGATTTAAATACTAAATATATTTATAGAAAAATTAAGTGGAAGGGGTTAAGGAATAAGTATAAGGTTAAGGGAATTAGTATGATAATATACGGTGTGAGTAACAAAGTAAAAGAAGAAATTAAGAATTTTCTTTAGGAAAGATTTAAGGAGAAATCAGATTTAAATGTCACACTTTATAATATATCTAGTTGGTAGGCAAAACAAAAAGTTTGGGACCACATAAATTTAATCTTAATTTTACACAAAGTTTCAAAGACATTATAAAGGTGGATGTTATAAGGATAGTCAATAATCTACTAGGTTTGAATGAATATAGACGATATTCCTAATAGAAAACGTCTATAAGATTATATCTAAAATCCTATCTATAAGATTGCAATATCTAAAATCCTATTTATAAGATTGCAGAAAGTGTTATATAATATTACTGATTATAAATATGTTTTTATAGAGGGATGTGTGCTTCTAATTTTTTTATTTTATTTTTTTTTTAACAGCAAGAGTGCTTCTAAATAGTATGGTATGAAACTATTGATGAGGTTAAATGAAAAAAAGAACTGGTATATCATGTGAAAGGTAGATTTTCAGAAAACCTATAACATAATAAATTTGAACTTTCTCTTGTATATTTTGAGTAGGTTGAACTTTTGAGACAAGAGGATAAAATGAATTAGAAGATGCCTAGAATATACTTCTATATTTCTTATATTGTAAATCATGTTGAAACTATTTAACATAAAATTTACCTTCCGACGTGTATCTCTTCGTGAAGAATTATAGCTCCCAATATAATCGTAATCACTGTAGCAAGAAGATTGAACATTGCAGAAAAAAGGGGACCTCTAACTGATATACACCATCCTTGGAGAAAAAATGCTACTGCAGAACCCATAACTCCCTACAAAAGTTATTAATTATATTAATTTAATAATATATATATATATATGTATGTATGTATATATATATATATATATATATATATATATATATATATATATATATATATATATATATATATATATATATATATATATATATATATATATATATATAAATTAATGATCCACTTACTGCAAACAAAGAGGAACCAAATTCAAGTGGGGTGTGAAGCTTCCATGCATTTGGATCTTTCTGCACAAATAATGACACCAGTGCTGATTGTAATGTTCCAATGAAACACATCCAAGCTGAGAGGGACAAGTTATCAGGGTGGCTTTTGGAGGCTGAAACCTGATTTTGGGAGAGAATGATTCAAAACTTTATACCACAAAACATTAATTAAGAAAATAATCCATTCACTAATTCATCATCCATTAACTCTATCTAAAATTAAATTCATCTAATTTATCTATTATAAAGATATAAAACAGGATTATTTTATGAATAGTTAATAATTTAATCATTATTTTTCAAAATCAAGTAAAACTATATTCCAAACCACTATCCTTGCATGGTTTAATTACATACAAGGTCCTTGTAATAATTTTAAGTTGTAATTACAGTTTTAGTCTTACAGTATGGTATTTTAATTATTTTAAATAATTTTTTTATTTTTAAAATATATTATTTTGACAGATAGATATTTGTCTATAATAAAAATGTTAATAAATAAATTGAATTGAATTTTTTATCAAATGAATTAGAGTGGACAACCTTTTTAATTATTTTTTATAAAATTTAGAGCATTCATCTGGTTTGTTAACCTTTCTAAACACTTAATCTAAAATAAAAAATAAGACAAAAGAAAATTGAAAGTAAAAATATGATGACATATCTTTAATTTTTTTTAAGTATATTACTTTTACAGATAATATCATCCATAAAAAATTGTTGATTGATTGAATTTTTATTAAATAGATGAGATGAATTGATATATATTTAATCATTTTTTAATAAATAAATGATTTAATGATTTTTTTATCTAATTTATTTTAACCTAAAATAAAACTTAGCTAATTCACTGTCATTATTCCTAAACCCTAAAATGAAAGTTTTTAAGATAGCTGCCAAAGAAAGGGTTGGTAGTTAGTACCATAAAAATGAGCCAAAGTGACCAGCAAGAAGCTGAACCAAAGAGACAGACACAACCCAGCAACCACTTCTCATTTGCAGACCCTAAAATGGTTTTTGATGGCAAATTTTCTGCATTTAGAAGCTTTGGACCCTTCAAAAATGCTATGAACATGGCTCCAGTCACACAAATCAGTGTCCCTCCTATCATGGCTATAGATCTCAAGCTTCTAATGTTCACTTTCTCCATCCTAACATTTCACAACAAATTCACAAACTCATAATTAGTTTCATCAACATTCATATCCTTAACAAATTTGAGGCACTCTTACCCTGTAGAAGCTGCTATTACAAATGTGAAGGCTGGAATAAGATTGGACATTGCACTAGCTGCTGAAGAAGACGCCAGATATACACCCAAATAAAATAAATTTTGGTTCAACACAATGCTGCGACAACAACATATGTGTATCACATTTACTAATATGAAAAAAAGGGTCAAATATATATATATAACCTTTTTTTTGTCTCTTATTTCATGTTCTGGTTTCAGTTTAGTTCTTAAAAAAAAGTTTCATTTTGATTCTTTTCAAGTGCTTTTTAGGATTAAAGTTTTGTCTGCAATAACTTTTTTGCTTGTACTTTCAAAAGAAGAAAATAACAATGAAATAATAAATTCAATATTTACAAACCTCACCTTTATTTACTTTGTCTATTAGGAGAAAATATTAGAAAAAATAAACAAGAATAAGGCAAGAGTTAGACTCCCATATTAGTACGTTTTCCGTTGACTTGTTTGAAAAATCAATAGAAGAAATATCGGATTGATTAAATAAGAATGAGACAAGAGTCTGACTCACACAAGAGCATGATATCACTTTCAATCCAAAATTTTTAGACATTAGGTTTATAAGTTTTCTTTTTTATATATTGTTCAACTTTTTATTTCTATTCAATGTGAGACTTAAACTCATTTCGGATACCTAACGCTTTTTCTTTTCTTGATTGACACAATTTGTTCCAAAGATACTCAATTTATCTTTTGAATCTCCTCATTATTATCTATAAGCATTACCTCATCTTTAAAGAGTGTCCATGAAAAATGATAACTCTTACTTAGTTCTCACATAAAAGATCTAAAGAAGTATATATTAACAATCTAACTACATAAGTAGATGAACAACAAACCCTAGTAGAGATATGAAGAATATCCATGAAAAACTCCTTAAATTTAAGTGATAAGAGGCAGAACTTCAGGAAAAAATTAACAGTTAGTAGAAGAAAAGCATAAGAGGGATTTGATTGAAGTTAGAAAGAGAGAGATGAAGATGGTAAGAATACCCTGAGAAATAAGCTATGGGAGCAATCACAATAGTTGCAAAAGCTTGTCTGTATACTACAAACATAGATGGACTCATTCCTTGTAAGAAAACAAGTCTTGTGCTCACACTAATTCCGGCATATATGCACTGATTCAATATCATAGCCATCACTGGCAGATTTGCCTGCAACCACCCCATCTTAGTTTGCATGGACAAGTACTTCCTCTTTCAAAATATATATATGTGTGTGTTTAGGGTTTATGTGTGTGTTTGTGTTTTTAGGATTTATTGTAGAAAATAGTTATAGTGTTTCTTGGTTATTGTAAATCAACCTTAAAAAACACGTAAAAATTAATAAAATATTGTTTTCTTAAATTGTAGTTATATTTACTCGGATTATACTTAAGAATAATTGAATTTTTAAGATACAAGAAGATTCAAACTATAATGTTAGCAGAAAGTAGATCTTGTATTGTAATTAGCGGTATACTTTTTCATTTCGGGAAACTAATAATACAATTGAGGCCATTTTTTATTGAGTATTTTTTCTTTATATTAAGGATGATTCTCTGTATCATAGCGTGGAGAATTGTATTAATGTGACCTTTTAATTAATTATTATGAGAGATTAGATCTGATAGTTAAGTTTGTAATATGTTAAAGGACAATTTGTATGAATATAATAGGTTTAGAGCACTTCTAAAATACCTTTATTAATTTATAATTCACCGTTAAAGAGAATAGAATTAATATGATTAGAATCTAACAATATTTTGGTTTATCAAAAAGACGTCTTTATATTAGAATTTATATTAGAAGTAACTTTGCTTTATAACATGACACTCTTTAAATCATATATTCTCATAACATGTTTGGCGAAAGGTACCAAACACTTCCAAAGAAGGAAAACTTAAATAATTTGAATAAACTATACAGAAAAATTAATGTTTTGTTGCAAAGTAGGAAAAAAAAGTCAATACTCATATCAGCCTTTGAAGTCATTTATGAATTATAAAGTCTTCATTTATAAATATTAATATTTACTGATTATTCAAATTAGTATTTAGTAATTATCAAAGTCTTAACTAATAATAATTAAAATTTAATTAATATTAAATATTAATATTACTATTACTATTTACTAATTAATAAATTATTTACTAATTATAATTATAATTTCATTATTAATATTAAATTATTTATAAATATTTAATACTTATTAATTATTAAATTTCTTAATAGTAATAATTATAATTTAGTTGATAATATTTATTTATTTGTAGATTATTGACTAATTAAATAATTGGTAAAATAAATACTATTTATTAAATAAAATATTTATAGTTCGATAATTTATTATGCACGTTTAAATACAATGAATTTATTAAATTATTAATTCAAATGATTTTCTTAAATGATAAAATTTGAAAAATTAAGAAAACAAAAGTAGTATAAGCCCACGTGTCCCAAATTCTATGAATGATAAGACTGCTTCTTCCTGCACCTCCATATCATCTTCCTGCACCTCCATAATTTTCAAAATTCCAATAATAGACATGAGGAAATTACAAATTTAACCCTACTGCTATAAAAGAAGGTTTTCCATGGAAGGGGTGCGGTGCATTTCTGAACATTGGTGGAAGGTATCGCAGTGGTGGTGGGAGGTTCCTACAGTGTTGGAGTGGAGGGTTGAAGACACTTTGGGTGGC
>Ga0209700_109124_pt1 | contig 11854 bp, 4 predicted proteins | sample SiratroredBW_FD_187528 | JGI IMG/M metagenome (GOLD analysis project Ga0209700, IMG submission 187528) | Root nodule microbial communities of legume samples collected from California, USA - Siratro red BW (SPAdes) (version 2) | ecosystem: Host-associated > Plants > Roots > Nodule | place: USA...
TCCTTGCTGATCTCCAGATCTACATACTGTTCTGCGCTGGTGGCATGCAGTGCCACCTGGTCCATGCGAGAACTCTGGATATACTCCCGACATCCTTTCTTTGGTGTAGAGATTAACTTGTTGATAAAGGAGATCCAAGAGAGCTTGGATTTATCTCGTCGGAAGACGTTGTACGGACTTAGAAGCGGAGGTAAGGAGTGGTCGATCTGCGACTCCTCTAGTATGTGCTGGTATTCAATAAGGTTGCCTATTTTTGAAGAAAGGATCTTTTTACATGATTCAGGGATGGTGATTTTGGAAGATAGGGTGATAGGGATATCTTTTGTACATGTAGACGTAGATGTAGAGGGGAAATCCATAGTTTGGTGTTCCTCTCTCTCTCTCTCTACTTACTCATCATAAATACAAACATAATGCACCCAGACTTTTGGATTGAGACACATTTTTCTGGCTATCAGTTTGGCTCTGATACCACTCGGGGGTATCTCTCCAATTATGTATATCAACCTCATCAGTCATGTATAACTACTCCTAACAATCATGCATACTTTCACGGTTTACCGGTACTTCTTCGGCCTCTTGCCTACTCTTTTCCCAGCCTAACCATAACCAGTATGCATAACAGTAGGAACAACCATACATAAAAGGAAAGAACTGAAATTCATAAAGAGAAAGAACCTTCAAGCGGAATACTTCAGACATGTTTCTGATACACAGGATCCTCATAAGAGGCAAGTGTAGAGCATACTTCATATCTACGTTGTCATACCAGTTCATCGTACGTGGCGTTGGCTGAGGGCGTTACGCTATCTCAGATTATTTCCGATATACTCGAAAGTACAGTGGATCCCTGAGGTTATAGCGAGACGTAAAGATTATCAAATTATTTAGAAGGGAAATATAATTGTTTTTTAAACCAAAAAACATTGCATAATACTAAAGGTATGTTATCGCAGAGAGGAATTTGATAAGAATATTATAGAAAAGAAAGCAAAAACAAACTCGGAAAATGAGGATGAAACTGATGAAGAAAGAAGGATGTTATTAATTCATCTTCTCTTATTACAAATACATTCTACAACAAAGGCATGAAATTGTTAGGTCTTTATTTCAGCATTTTGTTTTCCAGAGCACACGCAACCGCAGCAATTGTCGAAGCATCCATTTTTGCATCCAGGGCCACAGTGAAAACTAAGACAACCATTTTTGTCCTTGCACGGGTAGTCACATGCATTCACATAACCTGCAAAATTTGTTCATCCTTATCAAATCCTTAATAAAAAACAAATGGTGTTTCATCATAGCAAATGCTCATATTTTCACAAAATTTTTGCATTACATGCAGATCACACAAGTATAGATAACTGTATATAAGAGGCACAAGACAAGGCAAAACAGAGAAGAAAGATACCTGCTGCAAATATTACGAGAAATAAAACTAAGCAAGGAAACAACACTGAAGCTTTTGCCATTTCTGTGTCTCTGTGTTTGAAGGGATTTCTGGAATTGTTACCCAGTTTTGTCTTTCAGGATTATTTATAATAACAATAATAACGGTAAGATTAGTTTTAGCAATTAATATTAACAGAGTTTATTAAATATCAGTGATAAAATATACGTTATTATTATTAATATTAATAGTTTTGGACATTATCTAAATAGTTTTGAATGTGACTGTTCAGGAAGTTTCCACCGTCAGTATTGTCAGACATTTGGGGTAAAAGTAAATATATAAAGAAAATCAATTAACTTATCTGACTTTTTTTTATTAATTTTTCATTTTTATCTTTATTAATCATTATTAATTAATTAATTGTAAATAGGAATAATTCGAACTAATATATTAAAAAATACAAAAAAATTAATTTATTAATTACTGATTCACAAATTGTAACGGCCAAAAAATGTTATAGCATTTCTCATTCTATTTTAATAGAAAAAGACTATAGATAAATAAAATATAATTTCATACCATAAAACAATTAATATATAAAAAATAAAAAATAAAACTAAAAAGACAATTTATCTTACATTATTAAATAATATCTAATTTAATACGAAAGATATAGGCAAATTATTTTAACTAAGTCACATCAATAATTATATTTATAGAAAAAAAATTAATATATGCATTAAAAAGTATTGTAAGTAACATCTATTTTTATTTTTAATTCGTGTAAACAATATCAAATTATTTAGGGCAGAAATATCGTATATATTTGTTTTAGTATTATCTAATTTCTTTAAAAGAAAAACATTGCATAATATATTACACCGTGTAATTTCATAATTATATAACACATAAAAGTAAAAACAATATCAAATGAGGATAAGTGTAATATTCCACAAAATTAAAACTTCTACTAAGACGACTAAAGTATTAACATCATGTATATCTTACTGTACTCCATAGTTAACATGTATCAAAATTATACAATAATGCTAAACTGAAATTTCAAAACATATTTACAATATCATATACAAGTTTTTCAAAATATAATACTAGTCCTAACAACATCCTTCAACTTAGATGATCTCCCAAAGATCCATCTGCAGCATCATCTGCTCTCGTGTCAAGACACGATCATCACAGACAGAAAAATCAAACACAACACAACCAGAAGTAAAGGATAAGTTAACCAAATTTTAACAAATAAAAAACATTCAATTTTATGTATCATCATAATACAAGAATTTAACATACTACAAACATAACTCTACTTCCGGAAGACTCTTGCGTTGAATAGACCACGAGATATGCACCTGTCATACATTCCAAACTGTGAATCCACACAACTCCCACATAAATGAATCATCAATCATGTATAGGGTTAGTCCCCCTGAGACTTTCCTGACCAGCTATGTTTCAAGTTGTTCACTCAGTTTAGACCTCCTTCGACTCTCACCACCTAGTAATATCATCTATTTTATTCCTATTACTACTAGAGTCAGGATATCAATCGTTATTGATCAGATCCTTAGACAATGCACTTCCTAATTAACCAAGACACAGGTGTTTTCTTTCCTAAAAACACTATGCCTAGGCTTTGACCAATTTTATCAGCACTTTTAACAATAGCACATCACAATATAGATCTCTACTCATACATTCATTCACTTTTAAATCTCAATCTCCACTTGAATCTCAACATTTAAAGAAGTCACTAAACTATTAATATAATTAAACTTAAATTATCAATTAATCTATTTTATTAAATACATATATTGCAATCCAAAAAGAGTTAAATAATAAAAAAAAAAAATTTTAGCTTGAACTAGACCAATTTTGCCCGGGCAAAAATACCTCTCGCCTGAACAAAAGATTTATTGCTTGGGCAAAAATAGTCTAGAAAGCAGGGTCTTTTTTTGCCTTAATGAAAATACTCCCGCCTGGGCGAGAATACCTCCTCGCTTGGGCCAAAGATCTCTCGCTTAGGCGAAAACATTTCAAAGAGCACACTTGCTCTAGGGGTTTTCTCGCCTGGGCGACTGTACTCTCGCTTGGGCGAAACTACTTTCCCGCCTGGGCGAAGAACTTCCCACCTGGGCAAAAATAGTCTAGAGAGCACACTTGCTACTCGAAACCATTCTCGCTTCAGCGAGATTCTTTCGCCTGGGCGAATTGTGCAGAAAACATAACTTATCAGAAAATTTATGCAGGTTTTACTACTACAGAGCTACTACACATGTTTCAGATGACTAACTTAATCAGAAATTCAACTTGCATTCCATCAATTACCACATACTCATCATACATACCATAATGAATAAACAATCAATAACTCAACTTAAGTTTCATGCCAGCAAATAAACCATCACAGATGCAATTTCACAGACATATTTTGAGAAACCCTAACTCACAAACAAATTGGAATTAAGTAAAATACAAGTCAACTTCCCTTACCTGAATTACACTAGAAGTTCTCTTTAACAGCCCCAAAGCCTAAGATCTTTAAGAACTTGAATCTGCACCAAAGGACCTCTGATCAACGATCAGACTAAAACACTAAGGAACTGAGCTCACAAAGGCACTATTTGATAACACAGAGGCCACATGCAAGCTCATAAGGTAGAGGAAAACGAAAACCTAAAAATGGCTCTAAGGAAAGAGGGCAGAAAACGAACTTACTCTAACGAAGATTCTGATCAGGTAGACTTGCTCTATTATCCGTCACGAGTCCAACGGTGAGTTCCGCTTGAGAAACTGATGAGCTACAAAAGCAGCAGAAACTTAGAGAGAAGTCAGAGAAAAAAGAGAGTTAGTGATTTAGAGAGATGATGACTTAAGTGGAAATGAGACTTGACAAGTAAAGCTCGTGCTGATGATATAAAACAAGGATTTATGTTGTGTTGTTGGTGGTGTTGGGGATCAGGCATTTTATTCCGAAAGTTTAATAAGAAAGCTTACCACTTTAGTAAAAACTGGAAAATATAAAATGTGCGGGAATGAACTAATTTGTATGTAAATGTGTAAGGATGAACATTGCATGTGGTTACACTCAATGTTGGATTACTTATTTGAAGTGGGGTACACATAATATGTCTTTTTATGGATCTTAATGTTATGGTGGTCAGAGTTTGTAATTTGTATAAGGGTTGAGACATTCCTGGAGTGTCTCCTTAATATACTTTTTATTCTTGGCTTGTAAAAAAAAATTAATTTTTTACTTTTAACTTTATTAATATCATTAATAATATCATTAATATCATTAATTTATTATTAATATTCCTGATATTATCTAATTTTTATATATACTTTTATATAAAACTAAATACATAAAGAAAATCAATAATTTATCTGACTTTTTTATTAATTTGTATTTTTATTTTTATTCATCATTATTAATTAATTAATTATAAATTCGAAAATACCAAAAAATAATTTATTAATTACTAATTCTCATATTGTAACAGCCAAAAAAATATTATAGCATTTCTCATTCAAATTTAATAAAAATAGCATTTTTCATTTAATTTTAAGAAAAAATACCATAGATAAATAAAGTATAATTTCAAACTACAAAATAGTTAATACATAAAAATAAAAGAAAAAATAAAACTAAAAAGAAAATTTATTTTACCTTATTAAATAATATCTAATTTAATACGCTAAGATATCGATACTTTATGTCATATAACTCACATCAATAATTTTATTTATAAAAAAATAATATATGCATTAAAAAATATTATAAATAACATCTATTGTTATTCTTAATTCATGTAAACAATATCAAATTATTTAGGGCGGAAATAGCATATATATTTGTTTTAGTATTATGTAATTTAAGAAAAAAAACATTGCATAATATATTAGACGGTGGAATTTCATAATTATAGAACACATAAAAGTAAAAACAATATCTGAAAATGAGGATAAGTTGCGGATTTTTTAAGAAGCCAAAATTTTCTTTCTAAATTTTTTAGATATATATTAAATTATATTTTGATTCTCCAAAATTTTGTTTCAAATGACTCTTCGAAAATTATTTTAAATTTTTTGGTTTTCATGATTTTCAAGATTTTCAATTAAACTCCGTAACTGTTTATGGAATCAGTGATGAGGAATGGACTATGTTATATACCAATAAATTCCACAACAAAGGCATGAAACTGTTACATATTTATTTTAATCATAAAACCTCAACTTGATTTGATTATCATTAATTCTTTATCAAACATTTCCATTTCGACTCACTCCATTGCAACCACAAAGGCAAACATCCTTCAAGGCAATACTTTTTGCAACTAAGGCGATGGCACACTAATTTTTTGCAGTCATTTGTTGTGTTGCACTTGTATTGACATGCATTCACAAAACCTGAAAATTTTGTTTACCCTTGTCAGAATCTTAATAGAAAAAAGGTGTTTTATGAGAGCATATACTCATTTTACAAAATTTGCATTGCATTACAAAATTTGTATGCTTAAGAGGTACATAGTAAAGAAAAACAAAGAGGAAAATACCTGTTTCAAGTGCTATGAAAAATAAAACCATCAAACTAGGAAGCTTTTGCCATTTTGTGTATCTCTGACCTAAAAGGTGATTTTTTTATAATAATTTTCTTTTTACTTGATGAGGTGTGTCTCTTAGAATTATTTATAATAATATTTGTTTGGATATCAAGTTTAATTAGATGACATTGTCAATCATTATATTTGAAATATTGTCTGTTTTAAAATTTAGAGTTTCTCCTTAAAAAGATGTTTAAAGGGATTAAAGGAGGAAGGTGAATTTAAACTAATATTGATTGGGCTCCTAAATCATTAAGACTATATTGAATGTTTTGGAATAATCTCTTTAATAGAGGGCTAAGAAAATCAGGTCTTCACATACAGCATTAATATTTTGATCTATTGAGTGAACATAGTTAGAATCAATCACCACATCTCAATTATTATTTTGGAGCTTAGAATTTCATCACAGTTTTATTCTTAAAAGCTATCTCAAAAAATTAAGAAAAGGAAGTGTATTTAAAGTGATCTCCATTCCTAAACAAAAATAAGGTTTATTTGAATAATATTAACAATAAAGTGCATTAATTTTTTGGAATAAAAGTTTTGTCTTTTCAAATTAAGTGGATTAAATAATCATAAGGGTAAAATGAATGTTTTTCAGAATGAATGAATTCATCTTCAATACGAGTGGTTTATTGAAAGTTATATCAAGTTAAATAATATATTATTTAACATTTTTTGGTCAGAGTAAGTGATGTAGTTTTGCTTATACAAACACCATTATTTATATATTTATATATGTTATTATTACTTGAAAAAGTTGTGAAAGAAAATTATTATTGGAAAAAATATATTTAAGTATTATAAAACTACATAGGTCCCAAGGTTGGGAATATTGATATTGAACTGAATTTTTACAAGATACTTACTTATATTTGTGTAGTATTACAGGACTGCTATAATTAAAAAAAATTGTTAGGTATTCAAGTGTGAATCTAATCTCACATTAGGTATGAATGAGAAAGTTGAGCAATATATAAGAAAAAAGACTCACAAACCTAATGCCTTAAGGTTTTGGGTTGTAGGTGGCGTTATTCTCTTGTATGGATTAGCTCAATTCTCATTGTTTGAGATCTCCCCAAGGTTTCCTCCCTTGGATTCTCCCAACAAGTGGTATCAGAGTCAATGATTTGCGGTTTCGGCAAGTACAGTTTGACCTTGTATCGAAAGTCTTCCTAATGGAGGTTTCAAGCAAGCGTGTCCTGTATAAGTGTGTAAACGGCGGTACAAGTGAGGGGTTATGAGTAATGTACTCGGGTTTGAGAATGCTTCTGCTCGAGGGGGAGTGTATCAATGTAGAGGAGAGACTTTCACTTGAAGGGGAGATAGTTAAGTATTCAAGTGGTGTCATTCTCTTATATGGGTTGACTCTTATCTCATTTTTATTGATCTCCTCGATATTTCGCCCTCGAATTCTCCCAACAAGTGGTATCAAAGTCGTTGGTTTACAGCTTGCGAGTACAGTTTGACCCTGTATTGAAAGTCTTTTAGATAGAGGTTTCAGGAAAACGTGTTCCGTATAAGTGTGTGAACGACGATACAAGTGAGGGGTCATGAGTAATGTACTCGGGTTTGAGAATGCTTATGCTTGAGGGGGAGTGTATCAATGTAGAGGAGAAACTCTCACTTGAGGGGGAGATTGTTAGGTATTCAATTTTTAGGTATTCAAGTGTGAGTCTATGTCCCACATTGGGTAGGAATGAGAAAGTTGAGCAACATATAAGAAAGAAGACCCACAAATCCAACAACTTAAGGTTTTGGGTTGAAGGTAGTGTCATTCTCTTATATGGATTGACTCTTATGTCATTCTTGTTGATCTCCCCGATGTTTCTCCCTCAGATTATTCCAACAAGTAATATCAGAGCCGTTGATTTACGGCTTGAGCGAGTACAGAATGCTTCTACTCGAGAGGGAAGACCTACAAACATAATATCTTAAGGCTTTGGGTTGAAGGTGGTGTCATTCTCTTATGTGTTTGACCTTATTCTCATTATTGTCTGTCTGCCCAATATTTCCCCCTTAAATTTTCTCAACAAAAATAATACCGATTAAATGTGTATGGTTAAGCGCATTGATTTTCATAGTGGGACAAAATACTAAAGATATATTATTGCATAGAGAAATTTGATAAGAATATTATAGAAAATAAAGCAAAAACAAACTTGGAAAATGAGGATGAAATTGATGAAGAAAAAAGGATGAGGATGTTATTACTTCATCTTCCCTTATTACAAATACATTCTACAACAAAGGCCTGAAATTGTTAGGTCTTTATTTGAGCATTTTGATTTCCATTGCACACGCAAACGCAGCAAGAGTTGAGGCATCGCTTTACGCATCCACGGTTACAGTAGAAACTAAGACAACCATCTTTGTTGGAGCACGCGAAGTTACATTCATATGCATTCACATAACCTGCAAAATTTGTTCATCCTCATCAAATCCTTAATCAAACAAAAATGGTGTTTCCTCATACCAAATGCCCATTTTTTCACAAAATTTTTGCATTACATGCAGATCACACAAGTATAGATAACTGTATACAAGAGGCACACAACAAGGCAAAACAGAGAAGAAGATACCTGCTGCAAATATTACGAGAAATAAAACTAAGCAAGGAAACAACACTGAAGCTTTTCCCATTTTTGTGTCTCTGTGTTTGAAGGGATTTTTAGAATTGTTACCCAGTTCTGTCTCTGAGGATTATTTATAATAACAATGATCCTGGTAAGAGTAGTTTTAGCAATTAATATTAATAGAGTGATTTAAATATAAGTAATAAAAGTATACGTTATAGTTTTGGAATTTATCTAAATAGTTTTGGATGTGATTGTGCATGAAGTTTCCACAGTCAGTATTCTGAGATATTTGGGATAAAACTAAATATATAAAGAAAATCAATTAATTTATCTGACTTATTTATTAATTTTTTACTTTTAACTTTATTAATATCATTAATAATATTATTAATATCATTAATAATATTATTAGTAGCATTAATAATATTATTAGTAGCATTAATATTTATTATTAATATTACTGATATTATCTAATTTTTATATAAAACTAAATACATAAAGAAAATCAATTAATTTATCTGACTTTTTTATTATTTTTCATTTTTATCTTTATTAATCATTATTGATTAATTAATTATAAATAGGAATAATTTGAACTAATATATTAAAAAATACGAAAAAATAATTTATTAATTACTAATTCACATATTGTAACAGCCAAAAAAAATATTATAGGATTTCTCATTCAATTTTAATAAAAATAACATTTTTTATTCAATTTTAATAAAAAATACGAAAGATAAATAAAGTATAATTTCAAACCACAAAATAATTAATACACAAAAATAAAAAAAATAAAACTAAAAGGAAAATTTATTTTACATTATTAAATAATATCTAATTTAATACGCAATATATCGATAATTTATTTCATATAAGTCACATCAATAATTATATATTTTTTTAAAAATAATATATGTATTAAAAAAAAATATTATAACATACTTACATTTGTGTAGTATTTCAAGACTGCTATAATTAAAAAAAAATTACCAATTAAACGTGTATGGTTAAGCGAATTGATTTTCACAGTTGGACAAAATACTAATCAAAATCAATGATTAATTGAAAAATATATAAGTTGGATATTTACTTTTTTTTAGATGGTTTTGAAAGAATAAATAAATGACATAAATGTATTTAATAGACTTAAGTAAGTAGTTTTGTTAAGAGGTTAATGTAACATGCAAATTTAATACAGTAGTAGAGATATATATAATGTATACACTTAACAGTAGATATTTGCTTCAATACTAATATTATTTGTTCTTCGTGAAATCATCAGAGATCACCCATTTATACATATAATCAAATATTAATTATTTGAAAAGCATCATATAACATAATATATATATATATATATAATTTACACCAAAATCACACCATAAAATACACACTAAATTAAAAATGAATCACTTTTAATTAACTATGTTAGTACATCTCAATAAAATAATACAATTTATTATATTTGATATTTTTTAAGAAAATTATATTAAATATATCTTATTAAAAACTAGTACCTAATTTATTATAAACATTATTATTAAAATCAATTTCAGTTTTTTTAAATTAGAAATTTAAATCATAAATACACTTGTTTTAAGATTTTGAGAAATCATTACCTTAAGTAAGATTATGACAATTGAGCGATACGGCTTATTATATTATTCAATAAATTTTAAAATCATTAATATTATCAATATTTGAGTAATTATTTGAGCATCACATAAATATATGATGTTATATTTTAAAACTACTTTACTTTAAAATAATTAAACATTATTTTCTGATTATTTCAAATAAATAATTAATGTGTTATTTTAATTATTCACGTCAATTACATAAATAATTGGCAACACACTTAACCAAATTGAATAAAAGTCAAAGGATAAATAAGCTTGTTATAAGAATAATGATTAAGTTTTTTACATTCTAGAAAAAACAAAAATTATATAACAGAACTCTTGGTATGAAAAACACATATTTATTTCACTATTGCTTTAAATAAATAAAATTACAAATTCTTTAAATAATATAATTAAAATATACTATTTATAGTATTAAAAAATGCTTTTATTTACGCACGTCATCACGAATTCATGAATGATACTTAGTTGTTGTACGTTTTTTTTTAGACTTATCCACATATTCTATTATATTATCGTTTCACATAAATGAAATTAAATCATACAGCTATAAAATTTAAAATTTGAATTTTCGTGTTACTAAATAATACTTTTTATTTTATCAAATATAACGAGTTTTTGTTGTTATATTTGTTAAAAAAGTAGTGGAAAGGCATGCGTATTTGAGTATTTATTTTTTACTTTTTTTATGATTATATAAAAATTAGTTCTTGAATTAAAAAAAATTACAAATAATAACTAGGTGATCTTTTACATATTTTATCAATTATAAATAACTTTTCGTCCACAATCAGACGTAGAAAATTTTTATTGACTCTTCATGTATATAATTTGAATTAAGAAAAATCTAAAAATATCATTAAATTTTTATTTCTAACTTACTTCTTATATTATATATCATTAACTTTGCTTGCAAATAAATCACATTATGACGCCCTGCACATCCAGACTCTCTCCCTCGTGTCTCTTTCTCGCTTTCTCAAAAATCTCTCTCCCTTCTCTCTAGTTTTTCTCCATCCATACATCATCTATTTTAAAATCTAAATATACCCTACAGTAGCTAAGGAGTTAAGGATTATTTCTAACCGATCAGAATCTCAAACAGAGTAAGTTCGTATTTGCTCTATAGATCCCTTAATCTCTGGTTTTCCTTAGGTTTTTTGTCATCAATCTTAGTAGAGACAGTTGAGAAAAGTATTTTTCTCAACTTAATTAAGATTATACTAAAATTTGATTTTGTTCTGATAACCTTTTTTAGATCCCTAGATTTTGAGATTAGCATCTTTATCGGGTGGAGAATTGTTGTAGAGATCTTCATCAGGTAAGGGAAGCTAGTAACTTATTTTAGTTATTTACTTTCAAATAGAATCCTGAATAAAAGACTCAGATATATGATTATCAGTGTTCAAGTCTTTCTTGTAGGTCTGATTGGTTATTTATTGTGATTTGATATAATTAATTGAACTGTTTTAAGTAATGATGTTAGAAAGAAATATGTGAGAACATTTTGGTTGTTGTTTGATGAAATTGATGTGTTATGTGTGATGACTGAGTTATAGACTTGTATGTAATCATTTTGGTTGAAATGAAACTAGTGTACTGGGGGTTGAA
>Ga0209700_109125_pt1 | contig 11852 bp, 5 predicted proteins | sample SiratroredBW_FD_187528 | JGI IMG/M metagenome (GOLD analysis project Ga0209700, IMG submission 187528) | Root nodule microbial communities of legume samples collected from California, USA - Siratro red BW (SPAdes) (version 2) | ecosystem: Host-associated > Plants > Roots > Nodule | place: USA...
TATGCTACTAGTTTTTCTTTTATATATGCATTTGACAGTTTTTTTAATCGTTTTAGTTTCTCTATTATATTTTATTATTTTAATTTTATCGATAAATGGTGACTTGATGAAATAATGGGAATATATATATATATATATATATATATATATATATATATATATATATATATATATATATATATATATATATATATATATAGTTTATATCTAATCTAGGCACAATTCCTAATGATTATAGTTTAGGATAATTTAGAAAATATAATTTTCATATTAATTTAACTACCACTTACATTCTTAATTAGTGTGAAATTAAGTATAAATTAATTTTTTATAAATTATTTATTTAATATTTTTTTTGTGTATGAATGATATAATATTCCAAAAAAATATAATCAAAATAATAAATATTATTTTATAAAAGGGATCTATATTAAATTTGGAAATGATTTATCTATTTTATCATTTTGGTTTCCTAAAATAATTGCCACATTTTCATTCTTAGAATATAAAGTTGGTTTAAAGATGTATTAGTCTTCGAATTAAGGTAGTCTTCATTTCATTCATTCAATTAAAAATTTTATTTTTAATTTTTTGATTTTATGAAATGTCTTTTTTTTTTTTATCCATTGGATTAGAAGTAGTTACTAAGGTTATTTAAAAGACAAATTTTGTTTCAGAGAACCGATGATAGAGAAGTTCATAGATTTTTCATTTTTATGAATAGGTTTTGATGAATATTACTAGACAAATCTTAAATTAATGTAGAAAAAATAATATCTTTATAACCTAAGTGTATATTTAAGTTTATCTAAAAATATTTTGAATAAAAGAAATACTGTAATTTGTAAATGTTCAATTTTTCTCTTTATTTTTAAAGTTTTGTAAAATTTTTAGCAAATTAAGAGAAAGAGTACTTAACTTTATAAACATTGAAAGATACTATCGGTTTTTAGTGAGCAAACCTTGTGATTTATTAATCATTAAGATAATTTTATTTTATCTTGAGCTAGAACTTATTAAAAGAATATTTGGATTAACTCTTAAGTGTTATTTCTTGAAAAAAAAAATTACTTGAATAAAATTATTCAGGGATGACTTTCATCCAACAGAATACTTAAGAATTTTAATTAGAAGTGGTTAAGTATTAAAGAATACTTGGTGAATTAAGCCAAGAGTGATTATGATCTTAAAAAAATACTCATTCGTAACTAATAGTAATATTATACTTAGTGAAACTTGACTCGTAAATCAAGAATTGGATGTAATTTACACTATTAGACTAACTAGTATAAAAATATTTTATAAAATCTTTTTGTTCATCTCTTTTCTCCTTGCATATTATTGTTACAACTAATTTAAGAAGGTGAATTTATTCTAAATTTGGAAAAATCTTTATTAATTCGTCTAACCAGTATTAATCATATAGTATGGTTATATAATATTAAAGGATATTTGCAAAAAAACTAAAAAAAAAGTTAAAACATAATTGAACTCTTTTGAATTTAATTTTTATTTCTTTCATATTCACACATATGTCTCATAAATCTAGTTAAGTGACATATTTTGTTTTAAATGTTTATTGAATGCTTGAATGAAATTTTAGTCATTTAAATTAGGTAAATAATTTCTTTTTATCTTCCCATTAAAGTTTTTCATTTCTTAGTCCTTTGATTTTGTGGAGTGTTATTTGTAGTCTTTAAGATTAAAGAATAATGACAGTGGTTATGTAACCTGATGGTTTATTCAACATTTACCAAAAAAGTTTAATTAAGTGATATGACCTTTTTTTTTTTAAGTATTTATTTATCTACCATATTATTTAGAAGAATAATATTTTAGTTATCTTGCCTAAATGAGTTTGCTCTAATAATAAAAAAATAATTAATAACTACTTATAACTTGCTGACTTTGCTCTCTGATAAGTTTGGATGTTCATCTTTTATTCGATCTCTCTCTTAATATTTTCATTAAAAAGTAACAACTCATTTAAAATAAATTAGAAGAAGTTCATTAATAAACTAGAAGAATTTTAATGATAATTGTCGTCAATGATTTACTTTTTGATATCATGATAATGATAAGGAATATTGTAAAATCTGACACAACTTGACACCACAAAATTAAAAAAAAAATTATTCGGTAATAATCCATGAAAAAGATAGAACTTTTTGCAAGAACATATAAAAAAACAAAAATTTAGTTGAAGAAAAAAAAAACTATACCCTTGGATAATTAAAAAGATATATAAACTTACAAAAATTTATTATTTTAGCTTTCTATGACACCGTTCAAACGTAATGACGTTAGATTATATGTACGATCACTTAATAATAAATACTACAATAGTAAAATTTTATAAAAGAAAACCAAAATAATAAAATAAATATACTTTAGAAAGTTATTGATATATTTAAACTTTTATATATGATTGATTTCACCACCTATATTTTTATCAAATATTACCCATCTATGTCATCGCGCTTTCTAAGAGAAGTATATAATACTTATGAAGTTATAATATCTCGTTTCTATTTTCTAAATTCTTAAATTATATGATTTTTTTCTAAAATGAAAATTTCATCTTCTTTTCCTTTTCCATAAAATCCCTCCGTGCAAGTAAATTACAGGCACTTTAAATTGAACCGATGCACTAGTGATATATTTTCATTGCACACCAAATTGGATATTTGGTGGATGCACTAATTACATATAAAACAACACTTAAATACTTTCAGTCGTTGGTTTAATGCTCAGATTACCAAGTCAACTTAGAATATAAGAAACATGGTACAGTATTGGTAGGTTGATTAAATTGGATTTGTAATTCTTAATATTCTGAGTTGACAGAGTGATTTGCCCATTACTAGGCGAGTTCTTTAAAGTCATTGATTATTTTGTTATTTCAATTTTGGCTGGTTTTATAATAGGAAATGACATTAAAGAACATTAACTCTAAATACTCAAGTCAATCCCAATTTTGACCAAAATACAACATATAGGGATCAAACATAAAAAGTTACGAAATATCTATCTATTTTATATGGATGGCCTTGGAGGAAAAGTTGCATTTCCCACTTGATATAGGCATGGATGTGAGAATTTTGATGATACAACAATGGCAAGTTCAAAGTTTCTACCCATCTTAGCAATACATAGGTGGGGTGAGTGCCCCATGCCAGAATATCTTTGACAACTAGTGAGAAAATTAAAGAAAAGTAATTACTTTAGTCTACCATTTATGTAAGTGCCTAACTTAAGGATAAGTTGAATAAATTTATTTTCTTATCAAAATTGATATTTTATTTTCAAAACTAGTATTCTTTTCTTGGTAAGTAAAATTATAGATTAATTTTATGTATTAGTAGAATAAATTTTTTTACGTTATTAATCAATCTCACGCATAATAATATAAAAAAATAGTATAAGAAAAGACAATAATTCTTTATTAGGAATTCAAGATGACTTGAAAGATCAAATTGAGTAGAGATAAATAAGATAAATAACATATAAGGAAAAAGTTGTAAAAACCAATTATATTAAGAATTTAGATTAAATATAATGTTTTGTTATAATATGACAATACAAATAAAAGATCACCACTCATATATTTATGTGTAAAAAAATACTTATATTTACTCACACCTTAGAATGAGATTATTTATTGGTGTTACATTTGTGTTGGATATCTAATTATGCAACTCTTTGACTTATCAATATAAAAGAATATGTATTTGAGATCCAAAGTTTGAGTGTGATACGACTAAATAGTTTTTTGAGTCTGTTACAATTTTTTCAAAAATATAATGTTTTTTTTTTTTACGTATATCATGATTTGTTTTATTTAAAACAAGAACTTTTCTGTTTCATTAAGAGACAAATATATCTGCTTATAAAATTAGTGATTTTGAAATTATTTATTTTATAAACATTTAATGAAGTTTATCAAAACTAGCTTTATGTATGCTTATTTTATTATTTTTTTAGAAAAAAAGGCACAAGCAAATGGACACAATATATATTTTAGTGTGATGAGTCTCATCTCTCAAATTAGTTCACAGATTTAGTTATGGCCTTTATATTATGACGTATTAATTCGACCTTTAATTGATTTAGCCTCATTTGTATAGACCAAGTAAAATCTTGAATTGTAGCCTTATTCATCTATTTGATTATAGAAAGTTGTGTGCAATTTCTTAAAATATTTATAGTTCTACATGCGATCTATTGTTCAAATATAGGATTAACTTTGTTATATTAAGTTTTTTTATTATTCCTTCGGGTCAAACTTCTTGAATATGCGAATGAGCCTCTCATTTAAATTTGCACTCGTAATAACAAGTATGGGAGAAAGTTTATCATATAATCTCCATCTTAAATAAACTTTAATTTTAATATATAGTATTCACCTTGTAAAATTTTCGGGATTGTATGAACTTATTCAGACCTCCCTGTAGAAATATAATTAAAAATATTTTTAATATACTTTAAACACATCTTAAGTGTTCTTTAAAAAACTAAATTTAAATAAAAATATCATATTTAAATACATAGTATATTACACACTAAATTATATAATAAAATATAAAATAATTTTGAATTTAAATTGAATAAGTAAAATTTAATAATATTGATAAATAGAAAAACAAAGAAGAGTGAGAGAAGCCCATTACAACCATATTTCTGATAGTTTGTACGTCCATCAATTCGTTGCTCCTTCTATTCTTTGTCATCTCTATATGTTAGAGTTTATAGAAAAAAAACATGATGAACCTATTTCAAAGGTGAACTTGTTGTTTTGATACTATATAAATGTTACGTCTCCAATCTTAAGATATAATAACTATTAATTTAAAATTTAAGTATAACTTGCTAATTAAGAAGTATAAATATTTTGAATTGATTCTTTAAGTTTATTAAATTAATAATAATAATAATAATAATACTATTTTTTTCTAAAAATTTGTTTGTTACATCAAAATTCAAGACACTCTCCAATTTAATTTTAATGGTATATGTAATTTCATATTAGTAGACTCTTCAATTTAATTTTAATGGTGTATATAATTTCATATCAGTGTGAGATACGTGAGATATCTTGTTAGAGTATAAAAAATATTCTTATTGATTTATCAGATGAGTTAAGTATTCAAATTTGAATATAGTTTCGTATTGAGTAAAAATAAAAAATTAATAATATATAAAAAAATCTACAAACTTAATATCTTTATGATTTGGATTGAAAGTGATATGTTATTTTTCTAGATATATCTCACTCAATTTTTATATCAGATTTTCCAACAAAATAAACACATATTAGTATAATTTAACGCATCTCAAATACATGTTTATAGCTTGGTCTTTATACATTTCACCTGATAATCTTTTGTTTGGTCAGAAGATAAGTATATATATACTAAGTATTTAGAATCTCATTCGTATTTAGAATTGCATTCATATGACATACATCCTTTCAACAATGTTTGTCTAGCACTGCACCGCGTCTATCATACGAACATCGGAATGTATTTTCGTAAGATGTTTTATATTATCCATGATATATTTTATTTCATATTTATAAAAATTTTATTCACAATATTTAAATTCTCAAGTTCAAATCTCTAGTTAAATATAATTCAAACTCACACTATCCAACAATGTCACATATGACTCAACATAAGACTAAAGATATTTTGTTGAGATAAAAATGGTTGTAAAATAAGATTGAAAAATTAAGTTAGAGCAAAAATAGTTATCAGTTAAATATATATATATATATATATATATATATATATATATATATATATATATATATATTATATGTGTCTTCTTTTATACGGATATTTGAATATTTAAGTCTTAAGACATTTATTTTGTCGCTTAGTTTGCTTTTTTTTCTCCTTTACTTATATTGAGAATACAAATATCCATCTACTTGTAATAGGTTTTAATGAAACATTTTTTTAATTTTAGGATACTCGTTTGTTATTATATTTTGAATGTCTTCATCCATAAACATAAAGTTTCTCTTAACTATTTTTTTATGCTAGTATTGTTAAGTGCCACTATGTAGAAAAAGTTTATTGCTTATTGATGACGAAACAAGTGAAAATAATAATTAAAAACATATTGTTGATATTTTGTAATATTTTCAAACATAGTTACTAAAGGATGATACGAAATCTCTAAGCAGGAGGTAGTAGGTGCAAAACAGAAACGTATATGGTGCTGAAAAAACAAATTTGAGAGAAAAATATTTGGGAGACCTCACAAGATACAAGAGTCAAACCACATCAGGAAATGACACCATCTTTAACTCAAAACCTTAAGACATTAGGTTTGTGAGTTTTTCTTTTCTTATATGTTGTTCAACTTTCTCGTTCCTACTCAATTGGGAATTTAGACTCACTCTTAAGTACCTAACATATGGTAATGGAAGAACGACTTGGGTTGTAGAATCATTCCACTCAAGTTTCAAAAAAGAGCTCTGGAATGATTTTTTTGGATGGATATGATCCTCAAAAGTTTACGAAAAATTCAGAAACAAAAATAATTAAAGAAAATGCAAGAAAAAATGCTAGGAATTAGAACTACAAATTGCACCACCAAATTCATGAGATAAGCAAAATGAAGATTCGTCCCACAAGATAAGAATCAATATTAGGAATTAGACTCAAATTCATGAGATAAGCAAAATTATGAATCACCACTTATGACTTAGCTCACAAAATAAAAGATCCAAAAAGAAAAACTCTCCACTTTCCTTTGATGCATCCTAATGTGTCACTTCAAAAATAAATATAATAAATATCCTTATACAAAACTCAAAATAGAATAGACAAACTCATTCCTTCTTTACATTCAAACTAAACATAGAAAAATAAAAAAAAATATTACATTTTCTTTTATAATTTTCATATCACATTAAAATATGTCAAAGACAAAAAACTTTCAACAAAATGGTCAAGAATTAATTAATCAATTATAAAAAATAATAAAAAATATAAATTATATAAATACAAAACAAAAATAAATTATGTAAGCACGTTACTCATGACTTTATTTCTTATCGTTATGTGAAGAATATGAAAGAAGTTTCTAACTTTGAAGTAACTAAAAAAATATAAATTATTGTAAAAATGTTGATCCTAACTTCAATTCTTATCTTTATGTAGAGAATAAAAAAATATTTTGAAGAAAAATCGAGTATCCCTTATGTAGAGAATATAAAAAAGATTTCTAACTTTGAAGAAAAATCAAGTGAGATCAATATTATAATAGAAAATCATCTGTAAACCTAATATTTCAGTTAAAGTATTAAACATGAGTACATATTTTTATTTGACAACATTTTATCCCTTAGAATTTGTTTGATATCCATGAAATTTTATAAATTTATCATCATTATATTGTTTAACACAATTTATTACTAAAGTGAATTTATTGTGATGACAGAAAAATAATTAATCTATTTCTCATTGAAAAATAATTATACACTTATATATATATATATTTTTTTTTAAATTTGTTAAAAACATCATCTTGAATTGATCCGTGTAATAAGATAAAAAAATTAGATAAAAAACAAAGTTTTATAATTATTAAAATACTTAATAAAACCAATTATAAAAAGCATCTATAAAATACTGATTTTAATTAAAAAAAAGGAACATAGTACATCATTGTGTCCTTCAAACAAAAAACGAAGACTTTTTTCAGTCTAGATAGAATCCAAGGCGTCATCTCCCACTTGTAAAGAAATAGGAGCTGAAAATCCTACTCATTCATACTCACTATTAAATAACCGACTTAATTAATTTGGCAATGGATCGTTCCACTTCACCTCACCCTCTTCTATGAATCATGACGTTTTTTGCCGCCATATACTCTAATAATTTACATTTTCTGACGTTGCTACATTTAGTGTTGATTACTAATAAAAACCCCTTCAACCTATTCATTGTTTTCCACACAAAAAAATTTTGGTAGAAAAAATCTAGCTCAACCCTTTGTTCTCTTCTGATGTGTGAGAGTGAAGAAAACAAGTTTGGAGAAGTTCCAGTGACAAATGATCACCCCCAGAGAAAGAAAGTGGTGATCAAAGACATTCCAAAAGGGTTTTTGCCAATCAAGGTAGGGCAAGGTGAAGAGCAAGAGAAAATTGTGATGCCTATTATGTACCTCAACCACCCTTTGTTTTCTCAGCTACTGAAAGAGGCAGAAGAAGAATATGGTTTTGATCAGCAAGGTACCATAATTATCCCTTGCCATTTGAAGGACTTTAGGTATGTTCAAGACCTCATTGATAAGGAGATATCCACCCAAAACCATGTCATTAGCTGTTTTAGGTCTCCACGTTAGCCAAAATCTATGACATGTGCATGTTTGTTCATGGCATGGTCAAGAAATAGTTAACAATATCTCACACACATATATGTATGAGCTAAGATTGAGAATGATCATAAGAACTTTCTTCCTTGCATTTATAATCTTTGTGTGTTGTGTCAGCAAAAGAGAATGGATAAGTTGTTTCCTTTTTGTTTTTCCATTTCACATTCGTGTAAAGATGAACTTGATGAGAATATATCTTTTGCTAGAAGTTAAAATAATCACTACTTACAACTTATTCATAATATATTTAAAATGAAGTTCAAGTAGTTTATATGAATTTGTTTGTTGTTATTATGATTCGTTTAAATTGTATTATGGTCCCAGAGAATGCAAAGCATGTATCTTTCTTTTGGGGGAAGTAATTGAAAAAAATCAATTAAAGAATGCTTCCCTTTGTACATGGGGTACATCATTGAAGCAAATGGCTCCTATTATTAAAGATTAGGTGTGCACCATTGACGTTTTGAATATTTTAACTTTTGAAATAGAAGTGAAATTGAAGTAACAAAGATGATGGAAAACTAAAAATGTGCACAACGGATATTTTAAGTACACAATTTTAATTTTCCTTCAAGATGTACAAATTAACATTTATTAATTGATTTTTGCTACAAATTAATTATCCTGTTAGAAATTATGTATTGCTAGTATTACCTGAATCCAAAACTGGTGTAGGAGAAAATAATAGTGATAATAACGTCATTTTTTCAAAATGATAGCCAACACAATCTTGGGGAATCATTCACAACTGTACAAAATGAGTCATCTATGTCTTCTACTTTGGATACAGAGAAGATAATGAAAAAATAACAATAAAAAAAATTACACCATACATTTAAATTATGAAAAATTTGTATCCGATATAAAATTATTCAAATTCAAATTTTCGTTTATTTTTTCTTTTTCATGGCATGATTTTCTTTCTGTTATTGATGAGTGTTTGTAAAAGTGTTTTGTTGGATATTTAAATATGAATCTAAGTTTCGTATTAAATAAAAATAAAAAAGTTGAACAACGTATAAAAAATAAGACTTACAAACTTAATGTTTTTAGAATATCTCTAATAGTTAATCTATTAATAGAGTATAAATAATATAGGCTATAAGTAATATAGGATATAAGGTATTCACGATTAGGATAGATGTAAACCTGCTCATTATACAAAAATATATATAGTACGACTTCCCATGCCAACTATGAAACAACTTATTAGAAACACAAGACACCCAATCCAAAACGTCACAAAATCCCCAGCTCTTCGGGGATGCCCTCAACGCCGAGGATCGTGTACCAGGGTGTATGTGCGACTCGTTCAAATTAAAAACTAAGAAAGAAAAAAACCAATTCAAATTTTTTAGTATTGGTAATCAGCCATTCTTTTTATTGAAAATGATGAAGTCATTTTTTTATATGGGTCACACAATTAATGTTTTTGTGAGTTAAAGTTCAAAAAATATATCATTGAAATATTTATTCTATATTTTTATTGTATTATTGATTACTGTAATTAGAATCCTAATTAATTTAGAAATCTTAATTATGACAGTACATAAATATTTTCATTAAATTTATTTGTTAATATACTCTTTATTTGATTTAAATTGTAAGTTAAATTAGATTATTGAAATTAAACTCTTTTAAGGAACAAATAATATTATATGACGATTAAAAATTATAAGAAGTTTAGAAATATTAAAAATAAAGTATTAATTAATTATTTTACTCTTAATAAGCTACATGACATTTTAGTTTTGTTTAAAAGGATAGGTATTAAATTATAGAAAATTTATTCATAATTATAATATTATAAGATGACTAAAATTATATGAGAAAAATTTAAGAATGGTAAAAGTTATAGGGACTAATTAATTAGTCCCTACTTTTTATAAAATGGTAGGAAATAAATTATACGAAATTTATCCATAATTATAATATTATATGATTAAAATTATAATTTAAAAAATAAAAATAGTATAAATTATAGGAACTAATTAAATTAACTTTGTCTAAGAACGACTTAATATTTTAGTCCCTACCTAATTTAAAATGATAAGGATTAAATTATAGAAAATTTATCTAAAAGCATAATATTATAATATTATATGAGGATTAAAATTATGATTTGAAGTTAGGAATAATAAAAATTATACCAATTAATTAATTACTAAGTCCTTAAGAACGATTTAATATTTTAGTCTTTATTTTATTTAAAATGATAGAGATTAAATTATAAAAAAAATATCTATAATTATAATATTTATATCACGATTAAGATTATATTTTGAAATTTAGGAATAACAAAAACTATAGGGATTAAATAATTATTTTAGGAACGACTTAATATATTAGTTCTTAAGAACAACTTAATATTTTTAATTCCTACTTTGTTTAAGATGTTATAGATTAAATTATAGAAAATTGTCCATAATTTAGTTTACATTTACTATATAACTAAGATTTATTGAATGTGTTTTAGTGATTTTGTTTGTGTTTTTTATTAATTTGATTTAAATCAAATATCATGCATATAAGTGATATAACAATATAAATATGGTCTTATAACAAAATCAAACATGGATAAGTGATTCACGTAGGCATAATTACTTTATGTGGATTAGTTTTGTAACTTGTATTTTTTTAAATTACGATAATTATGTAATTATATAATTAACTTTTTTGGAATTAACTGTAGGTCTTATCAATAATTAATTGTAATTATTGTAATTATACTTAGATATCACATAGTAATGTATAATTGTATTCTAACTAATATGACTTTATTGTAATTAGAGTTGCAGTTCACACAAGTGGAAGGAGCATAACAAAGAAGTCATTAGAATATCCTAATTAAGATTAGGCAACCTTTAATACATACATATAATAATCATTCTATTTAAGTTGTATGGAATATTTTTTGTCACTCTTTTATTATTTTAATGTAAAAGACAAGTTAATTTTTTTGAATGTTATTATTATATCATGTACTACGGAGAGTCATCATTTGGATAGGTATTAATAAATTAGTTAAATTAAATTTTGTACCGTACGGCCGTTGACAAATACATAGGCCGAAGAGTACCAGGCCGAGAAGTCTCCAGAGAAATCAGGCTGACAAGTGTCCAAATCTTCAAGAGAGGCCAAGAAGTAGCAGGCCGAGAAGTCCTCAAAGAAATCAGGCCGACAAGTGCCCAAATCTACAGGAGAGGCCGAGAAGTATTGGGCCGAGAGGTCCCCAAACCAATGCCCACGACCAATTGTGTACCATATGGCCAATGCCTAGGCCTACAAGTATGGCCGACAAATGACCAGGCTGAGGGGTAACCAGGCCGACAAGTGCCTGGTCCTACAAGAATGTCCGACAAGCGTCAGGCCGACAAGTGCCCGAGCATACATGAGTGACCAACAAATGTCAGGCCAACAGGTAACCAAGCCGACAAGTACCCAAGACGATAGGCACCAAGCCA
>Ga0209700_109127_pt1 | contig 11851 bp, 6 predicted proteins | sample SiratroredBW_FD_187528 | JGI IMG/M metagenome (GOLD analysis project Ga0209700, IMG submission 187528) | Root nodule microbial communities of legume samples collected from California, USA - Siratro red BW (SPAdes) (version 2) | ecosystem: Host-associated > Plants > Roots > Nodule | place: USA...
AAAAAAAAAAAAAAAAAAAAAAATAGGAAGAAGAAGAACGAGAGAGGTAGGATAGTAAAGTAAGAAAGGCGGTAAAGAAATGTTAGGAAAATTAAGAGGAAAAATATTTCTAAAATTCTAGTACATTAGCTGCAAATTAAGGTAAAGAAAGGAGATTATTTATTTATTTGTTAATTTTATAATTATATTTTTTATTAAGGTATCTTTAATCTCATTTTATTTATTTATTTGGTTAATATATAATTATACTTTTTTTAGTGAAGTGCATCTAATATCATCAAATTTTGTTTAAGAGTGATCATTAATTGATGAAGTATTTATAATGCATTCCACTTAATTATTATTATTATTTAATATACAAAAATATATTTTTATTTATTTATTAATTTAAATATTTATTATTTTTCTTGATTACAAATAACTATTTATTTTGTAGTATTTTTTTTAACTTTATGTCTTTCTAGGCGAAAATAACAATGATCATGATGATAATAATAATAATAAAATAAAGATTTAATGAATTGTAGATGAAGATTTAATTTTAAAAATTTAAATAAATAAATATTATACATAGATAATTTTTTTTTAACATAAAATATAAAATATAAAATATATTAAAATATATTAATTAAAATTGTAAAGGTGATAGTATAAATGTCTTATTTTATTATTATTGTCTAATTTTATCATATTTGTTTCTTCGTAAAAATGATAAAAATAGATACATATATATTTATACCACATGTATATAAATGATTTTTGTATGGACAGTTCTCCACCATAATGCAAGCAATATTTTTTAAGTCTGTAGTGAAGCGGAAATGGAAATGCTTAGAATAATACATTACTGTTCAGAGAACATGATCATCGTTTCTTCTAATACTTTCTGACAATTCATCTATAATATTTCTGACAGGTTCGTCACTGTCATGTTCATCATTCCTGCAACATCTATTCATGTTAATTCATTCCCCCGTTTGACTAGCATTTTCTTTCTTAAAATATATATGTAAAAGAGTTATAGTCTTACTAGCAAAATATGTATATATGTATCTAGATGTAGGTATTATGTAATAATGTATAATTATGGATAGGACCTTTTGTAAAATATATAACTTACAAGTTGAATTATTAAATTAACAAGCATGGAAAGAATTGAATACTATACTTATCAAAATTTAATAAAATTAGTAACAAAATGATAGAAAGATGGCGTTGTAGTTGTATTTGGAACTTCATAGGTGCAAAAAGAAGGTAAGAAAAATATGGTTGTTTGAAACAAGGAAAACATAACTCAAGTATCACCTTGTCTCTTAAATTTTCGGTGAAAAACCAATAAAATTTGAATAGAATTTGTATTTAATTAGTTGCATTTCAAAATGACTTCTGGCATAAATAACTATGCTTACCATTTTGTAAGACTGAAATAATTTTTAGCACTTACGAGTGAGAAAGAAATTCTTTAAGTTATATTTTAACTTTTAAATTCTTCACTTGAAGCTTATCTTGAAAAAACATAATCATTTATTCGTTCTAAAAGTTATGCATTATTGACCATCCTAAGTCATCTCATTTTTCTCTTCTTTCCCTGTGTTATATTTTTGCATCATTTTAATTACTTTATGTTTGTTTGTATTTTTTTCTTCTTCTTTCGAATTAATAGATGTAGGCGTTTACAGTTTTTTAATCTATAGATTAAATTTATATTCGTAACGATCTTTTTCTTAATAGTTTTTGTTAAGTCTAAAGTTTTAATTGTGAATAAGGAAGAAGGTGGCAACAGAGTTATGTCTGAAATGGGTTCTCGCTGCGTCACCAACTTGAAATAACTGTCTCAAATGACTCTGAAAAACAAAAGGCATGCAACAACTTGGTCTTTGTCACCTTCACTAGTCAAGGTTTGTGTGGCAACATCAAACTCTGATGCTGCTTGTGATCTTAGAAATCCATGAACCCACATAAATAGCATTGATATATATGTTATGCATAGAAGATAGAAAGATGCCAAAAATCATGTAATGGGTCAATTCATTTTGGCACAGCCAATGTCGTCCATTTCCATAGCACAAGGATGTAGACTACCACTGCCTCTTTTGCCACACAAACCCGACAATTCGCCGCTAAATGTTCCTGTCCTTTTCCTTCCAATGTCAATGCCCACCACCCACTCTCAACATATTGGTTCTTTGAACTTGATTTTCACCCTCTTTTCATGGATAATACTAACACATGCTTGGTCTTCGCAAACCCATTATCTTTTACTGTGCAATTCAAACTTTGTAATGTAGCTGTTATTTGTCATCTTCTAGCTAATTAATCCATGTAGGAATAGATTATGGTCTTTGAAGCAATGTTAAATTTCTTAAAACTAAATGGAACTTTGTAATGTATGTCTTATATGTTATCACCATCATCTTACAAATTAAGGTAGGCATAAATTATGGACTATAATACTAAATTTCATCCCAAAATTAATTGATATTGAATAAGTTGGAAAATCTTATGTAAAGGGTAAACAAAGTTCCCATTGTCGACAATAGAAAAAACAACACAAAGCCCCTTTATCAATTTTAAAATATTAAGATCTATTTAATAATTAATCCCTTTCAATAGACATATCTTGTCTTGTACATTAATCATTCTCGTTTGTGGAGACCATTTTCAAAATTAAAGCTAGAAACGGGTGCAGTTTATGTTGAATCTGAACATTTTGCCATCTGGGTTTCAAGGAAAAGTGTGTTTTAGTTAAATTTTTTCATTTAATTTCCAGTTGGAGGCAAGGTGAATTGGGTTTGACATTGAAACAAGAGGGATACGTTGGGGGGCTTTTTGTTTCATTTGACATGTGAAGATATCGTTGGTTGTGGTGCATAGTAGTCGAAGGTCGTAGTCAAGTCCATGAATTGGACCAAGATTAAGGGCAACAACCCATGTAGAGAAAAACAAGAACCCATGGTTAAAAATTGACCAATATCTACAAAATTCCGGTACAGGCTGCTAGGTACTTTGCATATTTTGGCCATGTGGGGGTGTTTCCATTGTGTTGAAATTTAGGGGAATTTGGAGTGTTGATAAAAAGTGAGATTCGTGATGGTGTGAGACATGGTGCATTTGCAGTGATGAAAGGAGGCCCCCAAAAGAAAAACTAGGATGGGATGGTGGCAATTGCTCATTCATCATGTGCCCATTTCTCATGATTTGATCTGTCTCATGACTGGTCAAGATCACCTCTTTCTCTTTCTCTATCCTGAATCTTGGTCTTAATTTCCACCTTTTTTTTTTCTTCTTTTAGCTTCTTCGTATCACACTTTTTGAATCATCAATTATTTCGTGTAGAAGCAATGCAATAATCTCTTTGAATTTTTGTTATCCCCTGAAAATTTCAATTTACTCAATCAAACTAGGAACATTTATAGTCATAAAGCAAGAGAATCCACCCAGCTCAAAAACCACTTTCAGTCCATTTCAATCAGATAAATTCAAATCAGTCACAAAATCCTGTTACACACCACAATGAACTTAATCAGATATATGCGAAATTATAAAGCACTGATTCTTTCTCGAAATAACAAAAAAAAATTACATAATTAATTAGGAAAATAGTCAATATAAATCTCATTTCAGAAGTTCTTAAATCTTGAAATAAAAATAAAACTTCGAATAAACGAAGATATCGTGAAAACAAAATATTAAATAATAAAAAATACTTATGTTATTGTATGGCATTTGAAGAGAGCTCTGGATCTCTTCTTCGACACTCAATTTGATTTTTAATTTTTAGTATTTTATTTTCAGTTTTCAGTCCTTAATCTTCTATTTTGTTTTTTGTTTTCGGTTATAAAGTGAGAGTGATACTTATAAAAGGTTATCTAATGCTTAAGTTATAGATTTGATTTAACAATGTATCTTTCATTTGGAGTGTTGCCTTATTATAGGAGTTGGAAGCATTGTACAAGAAAGATCAATTGTCCCTTGTTGTCAGTATAGATGGGCTTGGTAGTGGTAGAACATTATTCGGTCGGGATGTTCTCTGCAAGGACCAACTGCCCCTGATAAACGTCTTTGTTAGCATCTAATCGATTATCGGCAGAAGGAACCCCATAGAGGAAGATTCCTTTACGAACCACTTGATTGAAGCCCTCGACGTGCATGCCAAGGACATAATCTTTAAGATCTAAGAGATTTTGTTCTAGTCTAGCTTTCTTTTAGATGTCCTCATTGTGAGAAGGTCAGATTCTGTTCAAGCTTCTATAGATTAGTCATCTTAGACTTGTCTTTTTCCTACCAGTCGTAACACCAGGCTTTCCAGGTCTTTAGTTCCTCGTCTGCACCGCTTTGTCAGCTTCTACCTTCTTCATCAACTCATCAGGGGAGGTGTTAGCCTTTAGTGCAGACTTCAACAAGCTTAAGGACTCGATCAACTCTCGTTTCAATTTCTAGACCTCTTTGGCAGAGCCCTTAGCAACCTCAACATTTAGCACCCGAGCAATTGCAAGTGCACGGTTCTACATCAACATGCACGCAACCCCAAGCTCCTCAAGGGAGGTTGAGGACAACACCCCTTTCTTTGTCGGGGTCCAGGAAAAGTTTAACCCTTAATAGAATGTCAAGTCAATAGACAGAAGTTTCCACCACTGCTTATTCCTACATCGAAAGCAGTAGATCATGTCCTCTTCAGTGACTACTAAGGTGAAAAGTGTTTTTTGGACCTCTCTTTCCTTTTGTGCTTTTTCTCCGCTTGGAGGGGTCAGGTCAATAATCAGAATTGGGGTAGAAGCCCCAATCGGCCCTCTCATTTTATCCTTTCAAGGTTTCTTTAGCATGTCCAAATAATTCAGAGCATGTTGAGCCATTACGCCTGAAAACTAGGAAATAATTCAGCAAAGTTAAAACTGATTCAGAATACTATGAAAATGAAAATAATGCATACCCTTCAGATCTATCCATCGGTGTACTAAAGATAAATTTGTAGTATTTTTTCAAGTAGACATCTTCCTTGGAAAAAGATCCAAAATCTCAAAAATCTTCTTGTCTTCCTCAGTCATGGACGACCTCGGTTAAGATTGGTATCAGATGGGATTCCTAGCCTAATTAAAAAGAAACTTGGGCTTATCCTCATCGAAAAATGGTGTCGACCAACAAGTTCGACCAATACTTTGAGAAATATAGTTTTAAATTTTTTTTAAGAAGAGTTGAAAAAAGCAAAAAGACACAAGCTGAATTGGCTTATTAATAACAATCAACTTATCAGAGAGGCCGACTAGGACCTAAAATAATGTAGGAAAACTAGAGGAGCAAGGCAAAGATTTAACATCTCGCAGATGAGTCAAAAAATCTAGAGTGCAACCCACGAATTAAGATGCAATTGCGTTAGAGCCACGTTAAGGACGTGCAAGACACCCATCGTAAACTCGTCAAAAGGTAGTCAAACATGAGTGTCCTTGAACAAGCAGACATACATATAGAAAGAGTCATATATGTGACCTTCTCTGCCATGACAAACATTGTCAATGGCTAAACATTGTCAATGGCTATACACCTCTCAAGAGAAATTATACCCTCTTCGATATCTTTGGTGAGCATAGTCACACTAGTCATAAAAGACTCTTATGAGCATAACCACCTATATTTGAAAAAATACTTTGTTAGTTTGAAATTTTTGGAGTACATGATAATGAGATTAGGTTTTAGCAATAATTGGATCAAATAAATCCTAGGTTGTCTTAGGTCTGCTATGGTTTCTCACTACAAGAAAAAGGTTGTTTAGAGACTAATTTTTAGCTACCAAGTGAAATAGTTACTAATTATGATCAAAATAATCACCAAATTAGATTTTGTTTGCTAAATAACTACAAAATAAAAGCAATGATTGAATTTAGTGACCAATTAAGTCAAATAATTGGTATCTAACATTAGCTAGCAAGGTTTTAGTGACCTATGCCATTAGATTCTAAATTGGTATCTAATTAAGTTAGAGACTAATTTAGAATCTAATAGTATAGGTCACTAAAACCTTGGTAGCTAATGTTAGATACCAATTATTTGACTTAGTTGGTTACTAAATTCAATCATTACTTCTATTTTGTAGTTATTTAGCAACCAAAATTTAATTTGGTGACTATTTTGGTCACAATTAGCAACCATTTCATTTGGTAGCTAAATATTGGTCTCTAAATAGCTTTTTTCTTGTAGATTCTATTCTAATAAATGACAACCTCACTTCTGAGTTTATACTTGGAAAAGGCCTTAGATAGGGTGATCCACTTCTCACATTCTTATTCTTAATGGTTGTTGAAGGGTTGGCACGGGTTGTGAGAGAAGTGAAGAGAAAATGTATTTTAGAAGGAGTAAACGTCGGAAAAAGGGAAATCAGGATTAGTATGTTACACTATGTTTTTTTCTTAGAGCATGTAATTAAAATATTGTTGCTCTTAAAACATTTTGAGTTGCTTCCAGCTAGCATAAGGATTAAAAGTTAATTCTCAAAAGAGCCAAATCGCTAGAATGAGAATAGATAGGGTATAATTACTTAGATATGCAACTGTGTTGAAATGTAATACTATGAATATGTCATTCAATTATCTAGGGGTTAACATTGGAGACAACCATAGGAAGAAAGATTTTTGGGAAGAGATAGTTGCTAAGATTGGAAAAAGATTAGCAAGAAGGAAAGGAAAATTTGTATCCCTAGCTGGTAGAGAGTGTGTAATTAAATCATTTTTATCTACAATGTCATTATTTTTGCTATCACTGTTCAAACTTCCACAGGCTATCAGGTTACAAATTATACGTCTTCAGAGAGATTTCTTATGGGGTTGGGGCCATGAAAATCGTAAGATTACTTGGGTTAGTTGGGAAAAAAATTTGCAAAAGCAAGAATGAAAGGGGATTAGGCATTCTGGAACTAAAAAGTTTTAATAAGGCATTATTAGGGAAATAGAAATGGAGGTTAAGAACAGAGAACAAGGGTTTATGAAAGAAATATTAGAACCTAAATTTGGGTCTTGGCAAAGTTCAGAGGTTAATATAGATAGGTCGTATGAATCTAGATGGTGGAGAGATCTTAAGAAGGTGACTAGAAAAGAAATAGAAGGACAATGGGTCAAGAATAGCTACACGTGGAAATTAAGCTCGAGAAATAAGGTTATGTTTTGGGAAGATAGGTGGGCGAGAGGTTTTAATCTTAGACAAAAGTACCCTAGGATTTTCACTAATTCTTGCCAAAAGGATGCTAAGGTGGAAAATGTAGGAAAATGGCTCAATAATAGGTGGGAATGGGTTTCTAGATGGAGGACCGAGATGTTTGAGTGAGAAATTCCAATAGTAAATGATATTTTTTAACTGCTGCAAAATATAGTGTTGATGATGGAAATAAAGGATACATGGACATGGAATGAGGAAGGAAATATAGTGTACTCAGTTAGGTCAGTGATAATCTTTAGGGGTCAATATAATTTAAGATTTTCTTTATAATTTTTATTATGTATTTTAATTAAGTGGTTGAATGGTCACATGAAAAAAAAACTACAAGAACATGAATCATTCATATTCTCACGATGAGAAAAAAATAATGCATTTGGTGGGAATTAAAAACCACGTTAGTATAAGTTAATTGCTAGTAATCATTAAGGGTTTGTTTGGATTAGAAAATGGATTTGATGGAGTGAATTTGAATTGATTTGAGATGAATGTGTGAGAAAAGTTTGGTTGTTTGGATTAAGGAAAAGATAGCGAGATTTGAGTAGAAAGTTTATAAAAGTTTGTGAATGATGTGATGTGTATAATTGATAAAATATTTTTTAATAGATAAAATTATAGTTAAAATTAATTTAAAATTAAATATAATTATTTTGTTAAGTGTGATTAATGAATTGTTATTATTTTAATTATTGAAATTATAAGTTTATTAATTATTTTAAAATAAAAATTAAATTATTATTATTAATAATATTATTATTTTATAAATTTATTTTATTATTATAATTATTATTTTTAGTTTCAATATTAATATTTTATTTTTATTATTATTTTATAAATTTATTATTAATATTATTATTTTATAATTTTATTAAACTTATTATTATTTATTAATAATAAGTATTATAATATATTATATAATTAATTATATTTATTTTATTATATATAAATATAAATATTAATAAATTAAATATATAAAAAATATAATCAAAACTGATATATTCCGCAAATCTTCGCTATTTTGCGAAGATTTACTATTGCGAGGAATTCTTCTCGAATTCAGAGTTTAAATAATATTTTATTTATTGAAATGTTAACTTTCATCGTAAATAATCAATCTGTGTGAATAGATCGTAGGAAACAAACACTGCCTAAAGATTACCTAAGATGTACTTAAAAATGTAATAAAAGATATAAATGAATTTTGAAAGAAAATTGAGTTTTCTCTATATGATAACTTTATGGTGTTTTGAGTTATATGAACTTAAATATGATCTTATTAAGGTAACCTGTGGCGATCAACCTCATGACTGATCACTCACCTTCTCATCTTTCTTTAGTGTAGCGTCAATATCCTTCTTCCTTGTCCAAACCGAATATAAAAAATGGTACCCCCTATTTTCTCATCATGTTAGGTTATATCTTTTATTGTTTTACTAATTATCTTGTTTTAAATATTTGTATCCACTTGTTTATTTCGTTTTTGAAAAAATAAATAAACAAAACAAGGAAAAAAAGGAGAACAAATATGACATCATTCTTGACTTGTGAAAGAAAGAATTGAAGCAGTGGGAACTGAGGATAATTTTAATGGTAGAATTAGAAGCAACAGAGGACAGATACAAATTTAAAAAATTTGGAGGCAACAAAACTTTGGGTATTATGCATGGTGGTTCAAGCATCTTGTCAAACACATGGAGGGCAACATAAATTTTTGGAGATTAGCACAACTAAAATTCGGGATGAATTTTCTTGAAAAGGGGAAGGATGATTTTATCTAAAAAAATAAAAATAAATGTAATTTTCTTTTTATTTTTCTATGTATAGTTTGGACGTAAAACTAGGGAAAGAATGGATTTGTTTATTCCTCCTTCATCATGAATTATATATAAAGACACTTATTGTACTCATTTTGGTTGATTTGGAATGATGAATAAAAACTTTTGAAAATCTTGAGTGTGTCATATCTCAAGTGGTATTTCTCCTTTGCTTATCCTAGAGTGGCGCTTCATAGCTTATCTCTTAGTGGCGCATCAGGGTTCATTAAAGGGAAGTGGAGAGTTTCTCTTTTGGAGATTCTTATCTTGTGAGCTAGGTCATAGGTAACGATTCACCATCTTGTTTATCTCATGGATTTGAGTAGCGTAAGGTTCTTCCAATTCTTAACATAGATTTAGGAATACGAATTTATTTTGAAAATTTCAGAAGTGATTGCTTCTCTCTTGAGTTCTTAATTGGACTTGCAAACTTATCAAGGGCTTATCAACCTTGTGACATTTCTTTATAATTTAGGGTCTTTGATGTTTCCACAACGTAAAAACCTAAATACTTAGGGATCTTAGGCGTTCAAATATTCTTTGTTATGGGTTCTGGGGTTTAATCATAATTGGGTTCACATCATTTGCTATCAGAGCTAGGTTTAGGATTGATTGCCATAGGTTACCCTGATAAGATCATATTTGGGTTCTTATAACTCAGAACACCATAAAGTTCTCATAGAGAGAAAACTCAATTTTCTTTCAAAATTCGTCTATATCTTCCATTACATTACATTTCTAAGTACATTCTTTTATAGGACAAATTACATGGATCTCTGAATTCCACATTAATCTTCAGTATAGGCCAAATTACTAGTAACCTTTAATGATTACTAGTAATTAACTCCTACTAGTGTGGTTTTTAATTCCCATCAAATGCATTATTATTTCTCATCGTGAGAATATGAATTATTCACCTTCTTGGAGTTTTTCTCATGTGACCATTCAACCGCTTAATTAAAATATACAATAAAAATTAAAAAGAAAATCCTAAATTAGATTAACCCATAAAGATTATATCATTCCCTCCTTCTTCAAGAACATTGGTCCTCAAATGTCATGAATAAGCTTCTTCCAAGAGAAACATAATTCCAGGATCAAAGATAATCCTTTTATTAATTTTTCATTCCAAAACTAAAATCTCTTCAAACACTACTGATTGATTGATACCAAATAACATGTTGTTGAGACTTCTCATGAAAGACTCTTCCTCACATTGTTGAATGGAAAAAACAACAATATCTATCATAAGACCAGAAAAGGTAAATAAAAGTAATTTGAAAGCAAAAAGAAATTTCATTAAATATCAACATCCGAAGCTCTGGTATAACTGATGAGAAAATAGGGGGTCTAGTTTTTTATATATTAAAGGGAGATAGATATTGACACCATATTCAAGAAAGACGAGAAAGTGAGTGATAAGTCATGGGGTTGATCTGCCACATGTTACCCAAATAAGAATAGATTAATCTTCAATAAGTAAGCTTTAATAATTACTAGTAATTATCTTTTACTAACCTGGTCTTTAATTTCCACTAAATGCATTATTATTTTTTGGTCATGAGAATATAATGATTCACTTTCTTGTAGTTTTTTTTTTTTAATTTTGACATGTGACAATTCAACCACTTAATTAAAATACATAATAAAAATTACAAAGAAAGTTATAAATTATTTTGGCTCCTGAAAATCATATCAGTCAGCCAATAAGAAGATAAGACAATTTCAGCATAAGAATGATGAGTAACTGTTTGAAAAATTCTTGAAAACCAAAACAGTCTACAACTCAATTATGTGCTTGGAGAGCTATTTTAGACCAGCTAGACACTTATGATAAAAAACAAGATTAATATTTTCTACAAATAGCTATGCTTTTTGCCATATACATGCAGAAACAATTAGTCATTGCTACTAACATACAAGGAGGAGGCAAGCAAGATGTGGTACAAATGTGATGAGTGGACAGGAATACACAATGCACATTTATGCATTGTTAAGGAACACTTTCAAAGTTTTGAGTTCAGAAAGATAAGCAATAAGCAAAATATATTATGGAAAGTAGTTTGGATAAGAGATGTGTAGAATTTATGGAAGTCCACAAATAATGTATTCTTAAGACGTATGACAAAGCTAAATTCACGTTTTCTTTTTGGTTCTTGAATCCAAGTTTGAAATTAATAATATGATTTGATTGGAATCTTATTTGTGGAAATTGGAAGTTGACACTGCTAATCTGATAGAATCTACATAACATGTAATAGTTCAAGGATCACTTTAACAGGCAATATTGGGCATGCACTCCACACCACTGCTGTAAGTGCTAGAGTTTTTTTCTTGAAGCTGTTGGAACCATACCACTTCTTTGCGACATGTTAATTCAAAACAATTTGGATAGAAATACATAGTTCATTTTATGTACAACGATGCATGTTCATATTTGTTTTTTCTGGACTATATTCAAATATTGCTCAAGATGATCATCATAACACTGTGAGGTTATTACAAGCAGCATATTAGAAGAATCTGGATTGGACAACATATTATTGTATGTTTTCTGTTGTTTTATAGTATCTGTAATCTAGTGTTTTTTTCTCTCTCTGTTTTACTCTTTATGGATTATTTCTTAGTAGATTTTTCTATTTAGGGGCTGTTTGTCCGGATTAAGGAGTTTTTTTTTATCACATTGTAATTTTTAAATTGCTAGGTCTTCTATAGTTGAAACATCTTTCAAGTATTTTTGACTATTGATTGTCAATAAATATTTTATATATATATATATATATATATATATATATATATATATATATATATATTTATTTATTTTTTTTTTATATATT
>Ga0209700_109128_pt1 | contig 11850 bp, 10 predicted proteins | sample SiratroredBW_FD_187528 | JGI IMG/M metagenome (GOLD analysis project Ga0209700, IMG submission 187528) | Root nodule microbial communities of legume samples collected from California, USA - Siratro red BW (SPAdes) (version 2) | ecosystem: Host-associated > Plants > Roots > Nodule | place: USA...
AAAAAAAAAAACTAACACCATGATTCAACACAAAAAAATTACAAGAACCATAATCAAAATAGAGACCAAATTAAAATATTCATATTTAAGCAAAATAAAATAAAATTATAGGTTGTTTAGTGCAATCAATCTTTGACACAATAAGTTGATAAACTAAAGATTCTATGAAGTAGATGGGAGTCTAGGATCATCCTTCCCTTTCCCCTTAATAGGACCCTTTGAATTACCCCCATATTATGTGCCCATACTATTGGATGCATATTGACTCATCAGCAGTAAGCTATTAGGGTCTCAAGGTCAACTTCTGAAGAGCAGCATTGATTCTTTCATCAGTGAACATTCTATGGCTTTCATAAAAATCAAGTATCTCCATTGATATGTTTTTGACCTGCCAAACAGAAACAATCACTTAGAACATATATTTTTCTTTATCATTCAAATGACTACAATTCTAGTCTAGTTCGTGTTCAGAACATTTGCATGAAAGTGATTTTAAACTGGTGGGCCCCACAAATGGCTAATACACTTTGGACTTCTATCAAACACACGGCATCTTAAGAAGTTGCACTGATTTGGAAACTAACAATAATGCATATTTGTGAAATAAGCACTTCTGACAGTAATAACAGTGTATCTTCCCCAAGCATTCTGAGAAAGTGGACCTCTTGGGTCAGAGAGGTTTGAGCCATGTTACTAGCAATTCCCTCCACAGTGGACGCACCCTGTCCTCAAGGTGATAGGCAGAACAAATATCATCCCAATTTTCCTAGGTGGTGTCTTCCTGGGCAAGATCCAAGCCATTGAACAAGGACCAAAGTAGTGGGCTTTATTATAGAAGGAAATGGAAAAATTAAGAATAAGGTGGTGGGGCTCCGTGGGTGAGGTTGTTATGTGGGGGAAAAGGTTTTTTGTTTAGAGGTAGTCTTTGGGGTTGGTTTATATGAAGACCAACCTTATGCTTTTGAGGGGCGGGGGGACGTTTTTTGTGAGTATTGTTGTTTTGACTGGATATTATCTGTGCGAAAGGAAGCATTTTCCTTTGTTGTGGGTGTTGTGATCAATTGTTGCACAGACCAGAATAACAAGTGTTTCTGTTTTAGTATGTGTTGTTCTTCATTTGTGTTTTTACCTCGGTTCTGGGTTGGTGACGTAGGCAGCGCTCATTCGAAGATTGGTGCCATAGATACAAAACAATTCAACAAAGAGGGAGTCATGACAAGAAACACGGCTACAGGGAAGGCCATGTAACTAGCAGGCCATATAAAAGAATAAGGAGGCAACCTTAAAGGCAGTGCACTGCAAAGGCAGAAACCCAAGATGGACACCTTTCAAAAAACGATCAACGACAACCAGATCTAAGAGACCAAAAAACGATCAACAACAACCAGAAAGTATTAAATGATGGGGGCAAACCAAAAACAAACTCAAGAGAAAGATCTTCCGACACATGTTAGAGTTGGAAGAGGTTGTAAGAGACTAGCTAGGCTCTTGTGACATAAGTTTTGATATTATTAGGAAGTGGGTTTAAGTTTAGCACAACCTCACAAATCGGTTTGTAAGGTGAGGTTTGTGTCTACTTATATACTGTAATTTAGTTTTATCTCTAGTCGATGAGAGATCTCCAATATACCCCTCACGTCGAGGATTAGACATTTCAAGTGAGACAAGATATTTGTGGGTGGTTCGATAGCGAGTGACACGATAGGTCCAACAAATCTCACTAGAATAGGCTTTGATACCGTAGTAGGTTTAACTTAACTCAAAAAATTGACTTGTAAGGTGAGGTTTGTGTTCACTATATTATAATTTGACCTTATCTTTAATTGATGTGAGATCTCCATCAAACATCAATACACATAGTGGTCCAATAAATATTGGCCTAGAGATGATGCAGCATTAGTAATTTCCATTTGGTCATCCAAAGGTGTTTTGTGGGATTCTTCAAGTAACAGCATAAGGGGTTGTTAGCATTGAGCCATATTTTACCATTGTAGAAAATGAGATCATGATGGATTTGATGATCCAATTTGGAATTAGGATCTTGTTGCGGCTGAATGAGAAAGGAACAAATTTCAGAACTGGTAGCAAGCGATTGTCACAATTGCTCCAAGGATGTGAAATTAGGCATGGCGAGAGTGACACAGGATCCAAAAGAAACCTCAAAAATGCGAGAGAGCGCATCTGCAATGGCTTCAAATGCACCAAACTTATACTAGATGGTGTAATTGTATTCTAATAACTTCAAGAGTTACATCTATTACTTTGGGGCCTAAATAACTTGTGACATCAAATCACGAAGACTATTGTAGTCAATAAGAATAATAAAAGGGTGGCCTGAGTGATATTGGCACCATTTCCAAACAACAATGGCGATTGCATTCAATTTCCAAACATAAGTAAAGGCTGCTATAGACCCAAGCAAAATGGTTTTCTAAAGAAAGCAATCGAGTGCCATCGTACATGAGGATGACACCCATAACTGAGCTTAAAGCATTTGTTTTCAAAGTGAAGGACAAAGAGAAATTGAATAAGTTCAATGCTAATGTTGAAGTCACAACACGCTTCAACTCACTGCAAAGAATGTTGGGCATGCAAAAACCACTGAAAGAGTCCTTTTAGGGAAGGGAAGTAAACCCTTTATGAACATCTAATAGAAAATGAACCCTACAAAGCCTCAAAGTGAGGGAATGGAAGAGGGAATGGACCAATAAACCATGGCTTGAATCTTAGAAGGTCAAAGAGCGACACCATGGGAAGAGACAATGTGTCCTACGTACTCCAGTTGTCATTGCACAAACAAGCATTTCGAATGCTACAAGAATTGTCCCTACAACAAATTGGAGAAATATCATCGAAGACAACCAAAAATCAGTGCAGGAACAGCTTATGAAGTTTATTCATGGTGGCATGAAATGTGGAGGGTGAATTACAAATCCTAAAGGGCATGACCCTAAACTTATAGTGGCCCTCGTGAGTACAAAAGGTGGTTTTTGCATGTTTGCCTCAACCATACAGATCTAGTGAAACCCTCGACAGAGGTCAAGCTTGGAAAACCAAGATGTGCCACCTAAATCGTAAACATTTGGAAATAGTCCTTTATGGTGATCAAGTTTAGGGCCCTGTAACATAAAGGCTCCAACTGCTATCCTTTTCTTAACAAGGACCCAATAAGAAAAATGGCTCTAGCTCAGACGAATCATAGTAGTGTCAAGCATTTGATTGACCTGCTTCACCAATTCAATTTTCTAAAAATGTGGATACTGATAAAGGTGTCACCCACATTTTCTAAAAATGATGGGTTTGGAGTTAGGTGCCAATTGCATGTGGTGGGTGATGGTTAAGTTAGGTGGGATATGCGTAAGGTCTATGAAGATGGGTATGTATTGGGATAAGATAGTGACGATCTCAGGAATAGGGTAAGCTGTGGGTTCAACAATAAGGGGTAGGGAAGAAGAGGAAGGAGAGGGTGATAATTCTAAGTGAAGAAGAGCAATTGCAACATGGGTTTGAATGTTGGGTTTAGGTTTTAAGGTTTAGGCCATGTCAGACCCAAGAGGAATGTATGCACATAGTAATATGAGTTGTCCAAATGTTGGGTGTATTTCACATTGTGGAATTAAGCAACTCCTTTCCCTTTTCCTTTTTGGATATAAAATGGAATTAAACCGCTTGTGTGTTCTGTGTTGAATTAGCGAACACACTTGCCATATTCAACTAAAGCCAAACCATGTAAATTTGTAGCAACTATTTTTCTCATTTTAAGATTGTGCAATTGGTCCTATTCAGGGTGCCCACCTTCCACTTCAGTCATAGCAGTCCATCACCATTCAAAATTTGGGTTGCAAAATTTATGATTATTGTCAAATTTAACAAGAATTTTGAAACAAACGGTATACAAAAAATAGAAAAGGAGAAAGAGATGGTTAAGACGCTTCAGTAAGGATGCAACAATTAAGTGTTAAGAAGTTAGAAATACAGCGGAACACTCACCACGTTCATGTCAACACGAAGTTCTTCAAACCAGGCAGTGGTATCTTTGTCCCTGAGTACAATAGCAATGTATATGCAAGCTAAAGCAATCAAATGCGGAGGATGTACAAGAATTAAGTCCATCTTGTAAGTGTCATTTACAAGCCCCCTGCCAGTATGAACATTCATTATGTTTTTTCTTTGGATATTTAATCCAACAAAAAAACTACTAATAAAATAATAGATAGAAGTTGCAATCCCAACAGCATTAGCAAGGTAGCTGCTAGCTCAATAGAAAGCAGGATTCATAGTGATATCAAAATAAATGATGTTTCTGGATAAACAGATTCAGATATACAGCACTGAAGCAACTTTCTTGAAGGATCTACTTAACATTCAAAAGCAAATGGGAGAAGACTATAACAAAGCTACAACAGTAAAGTTGGAACAATTCCCATAAAACTTTTTATGACTATTATATTGAATTGTCTTGAAATGAAAAACAGTTGTCTTACATAATTAGACAAGTCAGAAACAATGAACCGTCTTCTATTATCATTATTATAGTGACCATAAGCATTAAATGGAAAACAAGTAATTAATCTAAGCTTTGAAGCTCTTGATTAAAAAAAAATAATAATAAATCTAGTGCCCGTAGGCAAGGAATACAGAAACATCTTCCATTTCAAGTAGCATAAATAAAAAGGTCGTTTTTAGCAAAATAATGTGCAGTGGTTTCTGTTGTTTGCATATGATTTTGCATTGAAAACTAAAATTCGTTTTATACTATATAGAGTCAATGTACGTGCCATGAAAAATAACTAACAAAAATAAAGAATAAGATATACACTCCACAACAACCATTTCATCTCCAGACATTGGTATCTCAAGGACAAATCTTTATCCTAAAACATACAGAACTGAGGTTGATACTATTTAATCATCCAAAGCCTCCCAATGCTCTCTCTAATATCTTAACATATATAAAAGATATATATATTTATCAGAGTCGCTCCAGTTAAATTTTAATAGAATGTACAGGATTTGAGAAAATTTTGGCAAAAAGGGGTGACACTGGCGAAAGTTTTCAGCCTTATTTAAGAAAATGTCATGATTATATGCAAATAAATGAAAATTCATATAATATCATAGATAAATCAACATGAAGCACTGAGTTATGTAACATGTCAGTGAATAGGGTAACGCTTGAGTATAAAGGAGATGTGCATCTGAGATAATCAGATGTTCTAAAACCTCAAATGAGGACGCGTACGAGTGTCACCTCCCTCTGCTTACAAACTTACAAAAGCCAATCAAACACAATAACCTATGCTGTATTTTGCCCTCTTTTTTCCTTTAAAGAAAACAATTCTCAGAGATGAAGGAAGTGAAGAGATGGTGTTGGTTCCTGGTCCTCCAACTAAGCCAATTTCATCATTATTTCCTTCTAATAAGGGAAATATTCTAATGCAAGGGTTCAATTTTTTATTTTCATTTAAAATTATGTTATGGGTCAAATAGTAAAAACAGAGCCAACAATGGGGAACAAGGGGATAAAATGGGAAATGTAAAATAAGAACAGAAGAAAGGGTAACTTATTTAGAAACTGATCTAATCTGTTCAACAGGAAGGACCCTTACCAAGTTAGCTGAGTCATGTTTAGATCATTCAAACCTGCATCCTGAAGCAACCTGGAGAATTATCAATATAATGACAATGGGAAATCAAAAATGAATATAATCTAAATGACATGAATGTTGTTGGACCAGTTCTTCTGTCACTAATTTTTAACTTGACAGGACTCAATTTGCCAAAATGTTCATTATTGGTATTTGTTTGACTTTCTGTCAGTAGGGAAAGGTCAAGACTGAGAACAAGAGGAATAATGAATGCATGTAAATCGTTTTAAACAATTTTGTTTCCTAAACTAGGTGATTCAGTTTTATACTGTCTTTAATTTCTCTTTTCTGTGATTAGATTAGTTAAAGCTGTATGGAGAACACCCTTAAAATTGCTAGCTTTCCGGCCAGAAAAGTAAGAACAAAATAATTGTTTTTTCATAAATTCCACACTCCTGTGTGCAAAAGTTGAACAAGGCGATCATTATCGAACACTCACGGAGATAGTGAACGGTATGGGTGGTATACAACCAGGTAATAATTAAGAGCTTCTAAAACCTTCATTTCCATTTCAAGTATGTCCTTGATTTCATATCTATATTTCTCATCAGCATCTGCATACAAAATCTGTGGTTTCAGCATAGAAAGGAAATCTAGTATCAAGAAAACTTCGAAAACAAATTACTCACTTTACATTCAGAAGTCAACATAAAGAAAAATAAAACTATAGGTTGGCATCTTACATAATTTTTTTATGTAAAATACAAGAAGCCGAGCTTGCACTGTGCTTTCTTCTGCTTTTGATGCCAGGTACAAGCATGTTGGAGCTACCAGGCGTGGATCATATTCTGTCATACTCTTCCTTAAAATGAACAAAAAGTGAAGATTGTCAATAGTTGACACTTAGTGAAGGTATTACTACTACTTTCAGGGTCAGAAGAAGATAGCATTATGAATAAGAAAACAGCCTGGACATTAAAACGATACAAGCACGTAAATTCGAAATCTATTGAGAGAAAATAAAAAACATTAGAATCAGCAATGACAACGAGTTAACAACTGCTAAAAACATAGTTTTTTTTCAGTAAAAGTCGTGCAATTCAAGTTAGCAGCAACCAAGCAACAAAACAAATTTGATCAAATTAAACAAAAAAATGTGCAGAAGATGGGATCACTTACTCTTTCATTTTTCTGTTCCGTTTATTCCCCTTGTTGTATATAAATGAATTGGATATTATAGATGAATTTTCTACTTCTATAATAAACGTCAACTTGTTACTTATCCAATTTCAAAACTGACATACACAGCAGTTGTCTGCTTATAGTTACATCTGGGAAAAAAATATTAAGTGCATGGTTGCTATGGAAAATCCAAAAGTTAGTGGCCTATCTAGGAAACTTCACCATAAATTTTACAGCAATCAATGAGGTGGTTGAAGCAAACAGATCCGAGAATGAGAGGTTTATTGGTTTTTCAAACATAATTGCATAAATGAGAGGGTTATTGGTTTTTCTAACATAATTGCATAACACCAACCTAAATAGGAGTACTGGTATGGACATTAGATTTAATCAAACCAAAAAATAAAAATAAAAATCTGCATCTATGATAAATCCTGACATCAAAAGAAAAAAATTATGAAATATACTGCAGTAAACTTCGTATTACTGACTCCAAGCATAACAAATACTACATAACACACAAGCTATCCCCAATCTAAAAGAAAGACAGGAAGTTCCAACCATTTCGAGGCAAACTTTTCCATACACTCTAGAAGTTTACAAGTTCACAAAACATACTTGGTATAAACACGCCTCATGTATGTAACTGCTGTGGCCACAACCCTGAAAGATCGACCAACATATAAGAAATGGTCATGGAATTTAACACAAAATAAATGGCAAAAGATGTTAAAGTTTAGAACTTAACACAAAATAAATGACAAAAATAACTTGATTTGCATGCCCATTGTGTTTCGTAAGTGGTATCAGTATTGGTTGAGTAGACTCCTAAATTCTAATAGAGCTCTTCTACATGTTCATACACACTTAAGAATAGCAAAAGGCAAGGAAGCATCATTACTTATGGGAATATGGGTGTTATATTTCCTTTTCAAATGTAAATGGTCATCACTAAAAGTCTAGTCTGTTCCATCCAAAATTGATCAAACAAAGTCCTAGAGACTTACGAAATTACAAATTCCATGGATCAATATCATATTTATGTCAATTTTGCGTAAAAAAAGTAACTTTCAATAAACATAAATAAATGCATACTAAACTAATAAGTTTAGAAAAGAAATCCACCAAGGACATAGTAAATTGACTATAGATATGCAGCATAGCATTTGGGAGTGGCTATGGATTTCTATTTCCTTAGCCGTGATTCTGCAGAATCCCTAGAAAGTGGGTGTATAAAGTACATGCATAAACCTACATCACAAACAAGCTAGACATATATAGATATATGACCTTGATGAGAAAGAGAAGATGGAAGGTTTAGTAATGGCAATGGCTGACTTATCCTAATTTTCAGTTTATTTTAAAACTTCTTATGTTAATTGTGCATTCAAAACTATTGTACATCCCATCTCAAACTTGAAGGTTGTGTTCTCCCCCCACCCTTACCACATTAAAACGTAACAAATTATAAACATAAAAGAGATACTTGTGCATATCCAAGAAATAAAGTTCACACCTCTGCCTCACTTTTACTTGTTGTGCCAATTTCAAAATATCTGCTCAAGCAAGAAAGGAAAAAGAAGAAATTCAGCACAGATAAAACAAAAATCAAACACCTCTATAGCCAACGAAGGATATCAATAACGATAACCCTAATGATTTACTTTTTATAAACATCTTTCAGAATATTTTATATACAAGAGCATGCCCAAAAAAATCATAAAAGCATCATAAGAAATTCCCTCTGAAACGAATCCCTAGCACACAAAACTAAGGATGACAGCAGCAACTACAAATTCAGAACCGGACACCACATCAACACGCAAACGAATAATAATCATATGCAATAGCCAGAAGCAAAAGGTTAGAGAACAAAACAGTGCTGTGGCATAAGGGGAATAAATGCATGTATGATAGAGATTGAAGAAAGACGAAAAAAAAAGAAATCATACAATTGGCCATGTGCATCTTAATGAGCTTAAAATCCTCCAGTGTGATACCCTTTTCCTTGTCAAGTGAATTCACCATGTCCACATCTTCCTGGTCCAGAAGATGCTTGCTGCAAGGTTCATAACCCCAAGAATCGCAAATTACAACACAGATGCACACAAGAGAGAAAAAAGGAATCTTGGGGGGGAGATGAAACATACTAATGAGATGATGTCCAGAAATTGGCAGCCATGTTTCTTCAGAGATGAGCGAAACTCAGCCAAAGAGAAACCAGAAAACGGTGGACAATCACTGTGCAACTGCAGAGTGAAGCAAACCCATTTAGAAGAAGAACCCCATTAAAAATTGATCAAAAATTTAATGTTCTACCTTTCAACCAAGGATGAAAAACCAACGAGAATTGCACAAAACACAAAAGGGTGGAAAGTAGGTACAACAAATCCAAACTTAAATCTTTATTAACCATGAAAAGACTACCATATTTTTACTACATTAGTAAAAATAAAAGAAGACAAGGCGAGGCTTATGAAAAGAGAGCAGTGTGGGATTTCACTTCCGATGTTGGGTGTGGTGAGAGAGAGAGTAGCACTTACGTTATGAAATTATGAAATGAAACATAAGAAGAGGTGTAACAAAAAGAACAAACCACAACTTTGTCTCAATTGATTTCTCGTAGGGAGAGTTGGATTTGGCACCCCATGGTTTTAAATGTACACCCCTTATGGTGGTGAAATGACAAAGCATTCTTTGAAAAAAAAAAAATGTATTCTTAATTGCACGTTTCAGAATATACTTTTCAATATTTAAAAATAAATTTTAAAATATGTATTATTTGAATCTAAAAATAATTTTTGAAATATATAATTTGAAATTCATTTTTTATTTTATATTATAAAATATAAAAGAAAAAAATTAAGAATATATTTTTTAAAATATAAATTATATATTCTACATTGTATATTTCAGAATATAAAATAAAAAATACATTTCAAAACTTACATATTTTAATACAAAAATTGATATTTCAGAATATAAGTTTTGTATTTTAAAATGTACATTTCACAATATAAAATAAAAAATTTATTCAAATTATATATTTCAAAATATAAATTTTATATTTTAGATTATACAGTCTAAAATACAAAATTTGAATTCTAGAATATAAAATCTAGAATACTAAAATATTTTCAAAATATATAATTTAAAAAGTCATTGAATGGCACACTCCATAATTGAAACTGCAAAAATAATTTACTTTTAGAAGGACAAATTTAGAATTTCAAATTTTGAGGTGCATCTTGAAAAGTATTGGGGGTTGTTGGGTTTCTAGTTTTCTTGTTAGGCTCTTCCCATAAATTGAAATCGCACAGTAAAGGATATGTGAAAAGATTAAATTATCCTTTCCTTATATTTATATTCAAACCTACCACTTCTTCCCCATCCCTTTTATCTATTGCACCCCTTGCATTTTTCTTCTTCTTCTATCTACGCTGCACCTCTTTGTTACATCCCTTACGTTCTTCTTCTTTCATTCTTAAGTGCGAGAGCCTTACCAAACTACAATAACCACCACAGCTAACAATTACATTGCACCGCCACCCCTTGTTAAAGAGGTAAGTGTTTATTTGGTTTTTATTCCTCGTTGGTTCTATTGCTCTAGTTTTTAGGTTTGAAAATAATTTTAAAACACAATCCAAAATATTACTCTGGAATGTATTTCGGGATCCACTAGAATCACAATCCGTAATGTATTTATTATTTAAAAAATATTAGTGACCATATCATCTATTATTATTAGCATATATATATAGGTAAGTAAAAGGTGGGTCATTATTGCAATTGGAAACTAGATAAAGATTGATAATGTGGTATTTTTATTGGTGTGTTGTTGTTATTGAGTTACGTTAATTATGTGACTTGTAGACTATGAGAGGATGAGGATAAAAAAAACTAAAGTTGGTCTTCCATAAATGCAAGTTAAGTGAGTTTGGGATCCCTCATTCCAAATTGAGGTTGCGGTGCTTAACATTGAGTTATTGTCACTGTGCAACATTAACTATGAGACTGTTGATAAAAGGTCTCATATCAACCTTTGTTGAAAGATAGCACTACAACACTAATAGTTTTCACCTCCATGTTGATGGATGTTAATCACTCTATTAGTGCATCTCTCCATAATGGGGCAATTTTGTTATATGTGATGTTGAATTTCACATCAACGTCATCATTGTTGGTTGAGCTCATCAGGATGGAATTTTGTGACATCGCGACAGAGTTGAGGCAGCGTCGTGGTGCTCATGTCAGACATAGTTAGCTGCACAAGGTGTACGAGGAGTACATTGTCCATCACAAACGAGAGTGTGAAGATCACGCTTATTTGTTGCATCTAAATGGATGTATAATATTTGTTGATAAAAGTGCAACATCTACTAGCATGTTATACTTGCCAATTTTCAACAATTTGAGGATGTGTGGTGGGTACACATGGGAAGTTGTCGCACTCACTTACATGTACAACCAATTAGGAGATGTTTCCTTTGTGTAGACAAAACAGTTAAGAAGTTATGTGATGCTATTACAGGTAAATAACACTTATAATTTGAACAACTGATATTTATTTTCAATTAAATATATGAATAATATTGAGTTATGATGGATCAGACATGGATATATGAATACTTTCCACAATGGGAATGAGGGATATCAATATCATATATCAAAAGCTCCTCCCTCGGGCGTCCAATTATATCATTGGACTCCATATATGTACAACTGGAATTGTGCGCATGCAAATTGATGGTCTTACCCATGTTATTGGACTCTATATATGTACAATTGGAATTGTGTGCATGCAGATTGATGGTCTTACCCATGTTGAAGTCCTATAGACCATCATCCTATTGAAAGGTCTCATCTTTAGTCGATGTGGGATCTCCAACACACCCTCTCATGCTGAGACTGCTCAACTCGTGTGTGAGACTATATTGTTTAAGAGTGGTCAATAGCGGCCCGATAGCGAGTGGCCCAACAACCGTGCTAGGATAGGCTCTGATACCATATCAGAAGTGGACTTTAAGCCTAACTCAACCTTACAAAACCGGCTTGTAAAGTAAGGTTTGCACTCATTTAT
>Ga0209700_109129_pt1 | contig 11850 bp, 8 predicted proteins | sample SiratroredBW_FD_187528 | JGI IMG/M metagenome (GOLD analysis project Ga0209700, IMG submission 187528) | Root nodule microbial communities of legume samples collected from California, USA - Siratro red BW (SPAdes) (version 2) | ecosystem: Host-associated > Plants > Roots > Nodule | place: USA...
AAAAAAAATATTCAATATTACAACTTCAAATAGACGAAGACTTAACCAAATTAAAGTAATTCCTTTCTGATGTGGAAGATCAGATTAGACTGCAACCACAGAGCATACTCAGGCAGAAACAGAACTTTAAAAAAAAGACTTTGACTCAAAAAAAAAAATAATTCTTTTCTGATGTGGAAGATCAGATAAAACTGCAACCACAGAGCATACTCGGACAGAACCTTAGCTCTTGATACCACTTGTTGGGAAATATTGAGATTTCCCCCTAATAATATTGAATATTAAAATTAGAGAAACTAGACAAAAAAATTTTGAACGGAGTTCAGCAAATAGCTTAATCTCCGGGCACCACACAATGGTACTACTTCTATTAAAAGGGAGAAGAGAATGTTTTGGTACATTGAAATGGGAGGAGGAGGAGTTCTTTTATAACTCACAACCTCCCCCCCTAAGAATAAACCCACTGATGTGGGACTTGAAGTTAGGCCAAAATCAACATCTCCATTTAAAAAAATATATAATTATAATAGTAAATAATGTTTTTTCATGACTTTTTTTTGCAGACCTGGCGTAGAACGGTTGAAGGTGCCTCGAGAGTTTTCTTGGAAAAGCATTATCATCGCCATAAGCGTTTGATCAATGACAGTGTTTAGGCTCTGTTCAAAAATCTACAATTTCTATGTATATTGTCCCATTGTATTTTCTTATAACTGTTTTTCATTGTTTGAATTCAAGTAATAAATTTATGTCCTCATTCTTCATTTTGTTACTGTATCTCCTTTCAAATAGTAAAAAGATATATAAATATATGTTTATGTCTTTTCTAATATATAGGTTTTCTCTATTTGAACTTGTCCAAAAAATACTTGAAATTATATTTGTTCGACAATTTGCATCCCAATTATCTTTAAATCTATAAAGCCTTTTTAAAGTTAACAACTCGATGAATTGTGTTAGAATTATGTATGACGTGACATATATAAACATCTTTATTTTTAACCAAATGTTGTACTTCGAAAAAAATTAATAAAAAAATATTTAAAGTAATAATATGAAGTTAATTGTAAGAGTAGTAGAATGAAGCTTTGTTTTACATATGCAGTCTATTAAATATATTTATTTTTAAACCATCCTTTTAGTCCTGCAATACTTTTTTTTATTTATGATTGCATCATCTTTTTAAAAATATATACTCAGTTTTGTTTCACTGAATAAAAAAATTTAATATATATTTTTTTAATTTTTACTTAATTATCATTATAAAAAATTATTAAATCATAACTAATTTAAAAACAAAAAGTATTAATCATTATACTACTAATTTAAACACTATTTTATAAATTAAAAATTATTTATGTAAATAAATTTTATTATTCATAAAAAATTATAAAATAATTAAATACTATATTTTCAGTTGCTAGTGATACGAAAAGTAATTATTTATTTAGAGACAACTTTTTCAGTCTAGTGATTACGAAAAGTGATTATTTATTTAGAGACAACTTTTCTAATCTCTTAAAGATATAATTAGAAACTATTTTTTTTTTAAATTAATTGTAATCCATTTTATAGATTAAGTTTTAGTCAACAAAAAAATTAAAATTATTTTTTTATATTTCTAATTATAATATTAGATACTTAATTTTTAGTCACTATTATCTAAATTTAGTATGAATTTTGAGTAACTAAATTTTATAAAATTAATTTTTAATTTATAAAATATTTTAAATTAATATCAATAAATTTACTAATTTATTAATTTTAGTATAATATTGATATAGTTAATATCAGTTTAAAAATTAACATTTAAAGTAATATTTTATATCTTAATTTTATTTAAATATAAACTTAAATTAATAATAATAAATTTAAAATATTATTCTAAATTAAATACTTTTACAGTAATTAAGAATAATAGTTAATTTCATTTAATATTTTCTTTTTATATAATAAAAAACATTTTTTCTTAACAATCTTTAATAATATAAGTAATGATATTTTCACACTGTCATTTAACAATTAAATGACAACCTCGTGATAGTGAGATAAAAAAATAATATTATTTAAATTGATGATGTTTTTATATTTTAAATATCTCTTACAAGTCTCTTTGACTTCCTTAGTCTTTTTTTTTCCTTATCTTTTTCTGTTAGTTTCTTCTCCTTTGCAGTGGCATGGATAATGGTTGGTGATTTCGAGTTTCTTCTTCTTCCATATTTCTCCTTCTCCTTCTCATATTGTTTTTTTTATTTTATTTTGCATCTCACTTAGTTGTATGTCTTTCCAATACCTTTTTTTATTTTAATCCGATTCTTTCCAATATTTTTTTTCATTTCAAAATCATTATTAACAAAATAACGTTTTCAATATTTTTTTTCATTTCAAAATTATTATTAACAAAATAACATTTATACCCTTAGGAATAAAGTCTAACCACTTGACTAGTGTCAAATGGTGGTATTTTCTTTCACATTGTCAAAATATCAATATTCTAATAATATATGGTGGAGTTCATATTCCCTAAAGAAACTAAGCTTGTAGTTTCTGAAGTGCCCTCTTGACCTCTTTTCTCCTATTCAGAATCATATGTCGACAGTTTCGCTACTTTCTTCTCAGCTTTTCTCGTAATCTTTCACATTCAATACTAATTCATGCTTTCATTTTCCTATTGCAGTTCATGCTTTCATTTTCCTATTGCAGCCAAAGAATTCGTATTAACCATAAAGTTTAGTTAGTTTGTTACTTAATCTAAATATTTAAAATGCTTGCGAGTTTTGTTTGATTAAGGTTTTTTTTCTTAAACCCTAAGATACGAAGATAGATGTGGATGGGGTATTGTGACTGTTTTCGAACTTTTGAATGTTTGGATTAGTTGTGTTGTCTTGCAACGAAAATTAGGTGAGGGTGAAGTATGTTGGAATCAAAAACACTATCAATCAACCTGCTTATTAAGCAAATTTTGTTGCACAGGATCGCACCAAGCATCCAAGACCCTCTAATGTTCTTACTTTTTTAATTGCTTTCCTGGTCTAAGGATACGTGGATTTGCTATTTAGTTGTAAGATAGTTTTTAAATTAATTTTAGGGTATTTGTAGTTTCTCAGCCAATTTTTGGTTGTATGTGGTGATAAAGTTATAGTTTCTTGTGACATTACCAATGTTTGTGTTACATTGTTATGATTGTAGTGTTATTGTCTTGTGAGTGTGAGTTTTTATTTTGTAGAAGAATAAATTCTGTCCTGTCTATATTTTTTTCCTGATATTTTACTATTTTAGTATATATTTTGGATTTTGAAGGTGAAATATGTAGGCACATGCTGACTCTGAGTCCTATGAGTTAGGAAAAATTGTTCCTCTGAGTCCTATTTTAGATTTGTTGAGAAGGTTGTAGATTTGAAATTGATGTCCTTATTGTAATCACTATTAAAAAAATGAAAACAGATCATGAATAACTAAATATTTAAAGTATGCAAATCTTGTTGTGTGTATCTTAACGTAACTCTTGATTCTTAAACTCATGTTTTTTGTTAATGTAGTACTGTATGTATGTATTTAGGATTGACATTCGAACAGACATTTTGACTAAACTACTGTGAGTTCTACATTACTACTGGAACTTATCAACATCTACTTTGATGGAAAGAATATCAAGTAAATGGCCATGCCTTGTATGGCATACACCATGGAAGAACTATGGGGTATTATATTGGTTGTACTTAGTATTTAATTATGAATAAGTGACATTGATATTACTTTTTTTAATTTTTTAAAATCTTTAAAGTTTAATTTAGAGCAACAATTGTACCTAGGATGCACTAATTTTATATGATTGTTAACAACTTAAAATTGTTTATTTTAAAAACAAGAAATTGATGGACTGATAGAAGTTTCACTGAATTTTTGAAATTGTTGAAGGAAATGTTTCTAGAACATATCACATTGCCTCGGGCAAAGAAAATACTATGTTCGATGGTTTGGAGTATAAAAAAATACATGTATGTCCTAACAAATATGTATTGTACAAAGATGATGAAGATCTAGATGTTGCTGCTCGAGTACTTTTGCCTAGTACAGAGGTTCAATTGGTGGGGGAGGCTATAGGCACTCTTTTGACTTCGCCTACATTGATCTGATCAATCTCAACATGACCACAAGTATTACATAGTGTTAATTTCTATTTAGTTTATTGCTATAATTTCTATTAATGTTGAATTAACATTTTGTCTTTGTTTAGGATTATGTTTGTTGTAGCAAGCAAGTTATGGGAGCACCTGCTAGTGATGATGATGACATGGTAGAAGTTGAGGATGATATAATATCTCAACTTCTGACTATATCACACGGGTTAAGGAGGAAATCATTGCAGGTATATTAGGACAATCGAGTATTTGGAGTCAATACTATTGTTATTCCTCTGTACATTTCCTTACTAGACACATTGAAGGTTATTTGGGAGATTTCCGTGTTAAAAATTTCAGTGATATAATTACTGGTCATGTAAGTCATTTTTATGTTATCTATGTTTTTTGGTATTATAATAATTACATTTAATTTACAATTCATTATGTTAGATTCAATACAAATTGAGTGGGGAGCAAGATAAATTAGAAATATGTGGATTTCTTGAGCATCAATCTATTCAAAAATCTGAGAATACAAAGGTCCAGATTGTACATGCAAATATGGATAAGTGACTCCCAAAGGCATATTTAATTGTCTCCATATATTGAAGGGTTATTTTTTTATAACTTGTATTATTTTAAATTATGGTAATTATTTAACTATCTATTTGTCATTCACCATATGTCCCGTTGGTAGGGATTGCATAGTAGTGTGGTTTTGTTTAATCCAAAAAAAATCCATCTAGTAAATGAAAAGCTTATTATAAGGGTAAATTTTACATTTCATTACATTGCAAGTATAAATATATTTGGACCAGCATATATCTTTGCTTTAATTAGAATTATGTTAGCACAAACATTTTAAGTGGAAGGAACAAAACAAGGTCATTATAACTGATATACCTTAAGGTTAGGCATATTTTAGTACATACAATAATTATTTTATGTCCAAGTTGTATGAAATTAATTTTTGTCACTTCTTTTTCTCATTTTAGCATAATAAACAAGCAGACTCATTTGAATGTAGATACTATATGATGTACTGGATGAGAGCCATCATTTGGACGGGTATCACTGACTTCTAAACATAGGTAAGACATTTTGTGTTTTACCTTTTTGATGATTACATAATCACGTGTATCAAATGTTTCATATCTATGATAATTTTTTTTTTTCCAAGATTACATCCAAAAAGTTAAGAGAACAATAAACTACTTTTTTCTCCAACTTAGATAATATAGTTTTATCTTCTTTTTTAGAAAATTTTTAAAATAAATTAGATGATTTTGTATAAAAGTTTTAATTGAAATGTTTATCAATTATTGTATATATTGTTATTGGGAACTTTTTATATTTCAAGTTTTGATTTGAAGCCAAAACTAATAAATTTAAAAAAACATATATTCAAAATTTAGGGCGGACTATTCCTTAGCTGACATAAATTTGGATGTTTTTACCTTTTATAATTGGTTATCTTTGATTAAAAATACAAATTTTAAGTCTAAGTTCATCAAAAAAATAAATTAACAATATCAAGAATTTCATTGTTATCCAATGAAAATTATATACAATATATTACAATTTAACTTCTTCATCTTGAAGAATTTCTCTACTAAACATAATAATTATTATGAATAAATACTAAATCTTATTTGAAGAGTAATCTTATTTCTTTTTAAATAACGTTTCAATGAACTTTATTTTTTTTTTTCTTTTGAAAATTTTGTTCATCCTTTCCTTTATGAAAAGTTCAATACATTGATACATTGATGCGATCTGCATCTAAAATAAAAAAGAAATACCAACAAATAGTATGTGTGCAATATTGTTCATATATGTTCTTTGAAATAAACCAGTTTCTATAACAATAACTAAGGAATAACGAAAAGTATTATAACAATCAGTATTTGCTCCTAATTCAGTATTTGCTCCTAATTCTGACTCTAATATCACCTGAAAATGAGAATCAATAATAAGCAATGATTTTGGAAGAAATTAGAATAGCAAATGAGAGAATGAAGAACTCAATAACAGAGGAGAGAAGAACTACTCACATTCCATACCCTGTCTCTTCTCCTGCCCTTCAGCATGTATAATTCTCTAGCCATTTGGGCCGTTGGCCCATTTTAGTGCTCCTTTTCACTTCTTGTATGTGAATTTTTATTTTTGGGCCTCATTATATTATTATTTGTATCAATACCTCCTCCATTGAAATTGACATTTTTCTCAAGGTCAAAGTGACGATAAAGTTGTTGAATTTCATGCTCCCCTTCCCATGTAGCTTCTTCCTCAGGCAATTTTTTCTACTGAATCAGTACCTCTAATAACCAAGCACCATTTCTTTTAATCTTGCGTTTGTCCAATATAATTGATGGTTGAAGTATCTGTCCTTTGTCATCATTGAGTAAAGTAACAGGGATAAAAGGTTTGGCAAAATTAGGAAGTGCCAACACAGGTGCATGAGTAAGTGTTGTCTTAAGTGAATCAAATGCCTGTTGAGATTTTGTAGACCAATGAAAAGTATCTTTTTTTAGAAAATCAGTGAGAGGGGTAACCAACATGGCAAAGTTCCTGATAAACTTGCGATAGTAACTTGCTAATCCCAAAAAAGCTCGTGGTTGCTTAATTGAAGTTGGTACAGCCCATTGTTTAATTGTTTGTATCTTGGTTTCATTAACCTTGACTCCATCCCGTGATACTACATGTCCCAAATAATCAATTTGGGTTTGGCCAAAAGAGCATTTGGAGAGTTTGGAAAATGAGGAATGTCTTTGCATGGTGCTTAAGACCAAAGAAAGGTGTTGGATATGTGTATTCCATGTTGTACTGTAGATTAAAATGCCATTAAAGAAAACAAGGGCAAATTTGCGTAAATATTCTGCAAAAACTGAATTCATTAGGGCTTGAAAAGTGGCAGGTGCATTACTCAAGCCAAATTGCATTACTAGCCATTCATACAACCCTTGGTGAGTGCCAAAAGCTATCTTGTAGCAATCCTCTAGAGAAACAAGAATCTGATGATACCCTGAATGTAAATCCAGCTTTGAGAAATATGATGCTCCAAACAATTCATCCACTGTAGGCATAGGAAAAGAATCCTTAATAGTGACTGCATTAAGGGTCCTATAATCGGTGCAAAAATGTCATGTTTCATCTTTCTTTTTGACAAGTAGCACGGGTGAGGAGAATGGACTTGAACTAGGTTGTATGATACCCTCCGACAACATTTCAGCAATAATTTGTTCAATCTCAATCTTCTGACTATAAGGATAGTGATAAGGTCGAACTTTCACAGGAGTGCTGCCAGGCATCAATGGGATGGTATGGTCATGAGACCGTATTGGTGGTAACCCATGAGGCTTCTCAAAAACATTATTGTATTGTTGTATAATCATAGCCAATTCAGGCTCCACGGATGTTGGCAATTCCAACAAATGGTGGGCTGACACTTCAAGTGTTTGAATTTGAATGGCATGTAATTCCGCTATTGAGTATGTGGCTTGTAAGCGGGTGAGTTGATGGAACTGAGCTAGGCTAGGCAGATTTGAAGTTTTTCCATGTAAAGTGATAAGTTTTCCATTGATGTAAAAAGTAAGGAAGCGTTCTTTATAATTCACTAAATGAGTATCCAAAGTTGCCAACCATTGACTTCGAAGAACCAATTCAGCTGCAACGATAGGTAGAACATAGGCTAAAATATACAAAGAATGCCTCTGGATTTGGACTGGGATATTCTGAACTTCACCTTCACATTGCAATTGCTCTCCATTGCCCACCAACACTTTTAATAATGGAGTCTGATAGATGGGTAGGTGTAGAAATTTAGCCACTCTAGGTTGGATGAAATTATCAGAACTCTCCCTCCATCAATAAGGATTTGAATCTTGTGGCCCTAGATAAATTCTGTGAATCTAATCGTGCCTCTCACCAAGGTACTTTTCATGGAATTGTATGATAAATGAGGTGTCTGATCAAATTCCTCAGACTGATTTTGGACAATCTGCTGGCTCTGTACATTTGGGTCTGGCTCCGGAGGTATTTCATCCTCACATTGGAGTAAGAAATAATGTTTATTAGCACACTGATGAGTAGGGGAATACTTCTCATCACAAGTAAAACAAATCCCCTCTTCTCGACGAAATTGAATGTCAGCTGGGGTTAAATGCTTCAAGTTGTTGGGTTTTGGTGGTGTGGGAAGTAATGGTGGTGGGTTTGTGTTTGTTGTTAATGAAAGTCTAGAAGTATTTTGTGTAAGTGATTTGGTTGGGAAGTAAGGAAATTTGTGTTTAGGAGCTAGGGATGATGGGTGAAATTTTTTCTCAAAGAGTTTAGCAAATGACACAGCCTGGAGTAATGAGTGAGGGGCTCGGGATATCACTTCATGCTTCAATTCAGGTATTAATCCACCAATAAAACAATCAAGCAATATAGAATCATCTAACCCATATGATTGATTAGCTAACTTAGTGAAGGAAGCATAATAGTCTGCCACTGTGGAGGATTGCTTTAGCTTGAACATATCTGAACGGAGATTATCAAATTGAGATGGGCCAAACTGGATTTGAATGGCAGTGGACAATAATAGCCAATCAGGTACTTGGTGTGCTTTTTCTAGTAGTTGAAACCATGGTAAGACTTTTCCTTCAAAATGAATAGAAGCAATGGCCACTTTCAGCTCAGTAGGAGTGTTGTATAATGTGAAAAACTTTTCAGCCTTGTACAACCAAGTCATTGCGTCATCACTAGTGAACCGTGAAAATCCAACTTCATAGAGCGAGGATGGGAAACAATTGAAGTGGAAGGCTGTACTAGAGAGTCATTCTGAGATTTCAGGAATAGCTGATGGAACTCCTGCAAATGCTGATCAATCTTCTCAAATCGTTGATCCATTTGCATAAATCGATCATTATGTAAACCCAGAGTCTCCGAAATGCGTCTCAGTTCTCCTTGTATCTCTATCATTCTTGAGTTGTCAGCCATAAGTAACTCGATGAAAGTACCAATGATACGATCTATATCTAAAATCAAAAGAAAATACCAACAAACAGTATGTGTGAAATATTGTTGATATATGTTCTTTGAAATAAACCAGTTTCTATAACAGTAACTAAGGAATAACGAAAAGTATTATAGCAATCAGTATTTGCTCCTAATTCTAACTTTATAATATCACCTGAAAATGAGAATCAACAATAAGCAATGATATTGGAAGAAATTAGAATAGCAGATGAGATAATGAAGAACTCAATAACAGAGGAGAGGAGAGGAGAACTACTCACATTTCACACCCTGTCTCTTCTCCTACCCTTCATCATGTATAATTCTCTAGCCATTTGAACCGTTGGCTCAGTGCTCCTCTTCACTTCTTGTATGTGAATTTTTATTTTTGAACCCCATTATATTATTATTTGTATCATACATCTTATATTATTGTTTCTTTGTCTTTACATCTTTCACTTTAAATAATTACAGTTCACATCAAAACAATGATTCAGGTATTCTTTTTCTAGAGAAACTAAGCCCTTTAGTTATTTATAGAACAAACTAATCTTATAGACATGAACATAAATCTGTTTCTGTTTTGTTCTTGTTGTTATGAAAGTCCAAGTGTATTTGTCTAATATATGTCAAGTAAGTACACTTATTAACATCATATATAATTATTAATGAATGATGAATTTCAACTCTTTGTATCTTTTATTTATTTTAAGTAGTTCTTTGTTTTTGTTTTTGTTGTTGTGAGTTTTTAATTTTTTTTCCTCTTAAAAATTTGAAATAGCATAATTTTACATTATTATGAGTTATGCAGTTTCAGTTTCAGGCATATCACTGTTTTTAAGGAGAGGAACTCTTTAGTTAATAACATAAATAAAGGTCTTAAAATACAAATAAATTTTATGGACATGACCATCATGAGTGAGAATAAAAAATCTCCCAATAAGGGATACTATTTTGTTTTTGTTGTTATTCTTAGTTAGTTATAATTTAGAGTGAAGTTTGTATAAATATTCATTTATGGTATTCTCTTAGATAATGTTTTAATGGATCTTTCAGTTGACCAGTAATAATATAGGATGAATATATAATTTTACAGATTAGGAAAATGACTTCATTTGAGTTCCATATAACTTTACATAGTTGTTGCTTATAATAAAATATAAGTATATTTATCATTAATTTTTTAAATAAATTTACAACAAAATCAATATATATCAAAAGCAATTAATGCTTAAAACAAGCTTGCAATATCATTATATTGGTTTAAATTATGATTTCTCAAAAATTAAAAACACATGTTAATACTTTTAGTATCTAAATTAACATAAAAAAAAATTGGACTGCATATTTTTAATAAAACTATCAAAACTATTTAGATTTAATTTAATAAAATATTCTATTAAAATATAAATATTTTTACTGGAGATTAAAAAATTGTATATTGTATATTTTAATTATATATTTAAAATAAATAGTCTAAAGAGAATGTTTAAAAAAAATAATCATAAAAATTATTTTTAAATGGAATATAAATATTATGTTTATAATATTTGTTATCAATTATCAAAATTATTTTTTACTTAAAAGAAATTAATATCTCATATTAATTAATTGATAACTTTTGAATGTATGAAAAAAAAATCACTGTTTTCAAAACTACACTATCTTCCAAATTTTTATCCAACAATTTATTATAAAGTTTGTAATAAATGTATAAATTCAATTTAATATTATTTTAATAACTGAAAATTATTTCATCAATAAATGTTTATAATATTTGTTATAAATTATTAAATTTATATTTTATTTATAATCAATAAAATTAATATCTCATTTATAATATTAATTAATTAATTAATAACTTTTGAATGTATGAAAAAATCACTGTTTTCAAATTATATAAAAAAATTATAATTTAGAAAAAATTGTTATTTAATCTATAGTGATACAAATTATTATGTTTAAAATATTTTGTTGTTATAATAGTTTTAGTTGAAATAAAATTTTTTAAGCTTTTTTTACAATATACAATACACAAGATATGACATTTATTTTTATTAAAAATTATAATCAGAATTACGTCTAACTTATTAAATGGATATAAATTTTTTATTAAAGATTATTACATAATTAAAATTATAACTGTTTTAATAAATTATATATTGAATGAAACATGGTTGATGAATATTATATTATACATATAAATAAAAGGAAAATATATTTATTTAATCGATAAACAATTGATTTAAAATCACATCATATCCAATTTATATACTTTTTATTATCATTTTTTAATTTTAATTTGTTTACTTATATAATTTTTTAAATATTATTTTATGAATATATGAAAAACAAAATAAATTAGAATAAGTAAATTTGATGAAATTAGAAAGTAAAATTTCAAATAACTTATAAAAAAAATATTACGTGTAGCACACCTTATTTTGATAAAATCAAGTAAGAACGTTTATATTTAACTCAATTAAAATATTATTAAGTATATGTTAACTCATTAATCTATTTTAAATTACATATCAAAAGAAAATTAAGTTATCATTATCACCATATCTTCTAACATTAGTGTTTAAAAATAATTTTAAAGAAATAATTATACATTTCTTATTTCTTATTATGAATTATTTAAGGTTTTATTTGAGAGAGGCAAGTTATATATATATATATATATATATATATATATATATATATATATATATATATATATATTTTTTTT
>Ga0209700_109131_pt1 | contig 11843 bp, 4 predicted proteins | sample SiratroredBW_FD_187528 | JGI IMG/M metagenome (GOLD analysis project Ga0209700, IMG submission 187528) | Root nodule microbial communities of legume samples collected from California, USA - Siratro red BW (SPAdes) (version 2) | ecosystem: Host-associated > Plants > Roots > Nodule | place: USA...
TATATATATATAAATATATATATATATATATATATATATATATGGATGAAGAAGATGAGTATGAATAGAAGTGATAATTTATGAAGGAGATGAAAGTAAATGAAGGAGATGGATGTGAGAAGATTTATATAAAAAGGGAAAGAAAAAATTTGTAAATTCAAATCCAAATTTTTAGATTGAAAATAAACTACCATTTCTATTGTTGATATAAGGGGACACAAAATTGAGCCCATAAATTAATGTTGATTCAGCTCACCTCAATTTAAATAAATATAAATGAAAAAAGTAAATAAAAGTAATTAACATAATTTTACTAATTTCAAAAAAATTAAAAAATATTGCATTACGATAGAATTGACTAAGTAGACTTTATAAATTCTATACTAACCCAAATAATTACTTAATAAAAAAAGTAAAAATAAATTTATGATTTTTCTTTTCAAAAAATAACCTTGTGTCTTATTAAAGTAGACTAAGACAATTTAGTTATTTTGTTAGCATCTAACATTAGGTAGACTCTAATAACATAGGGTATATTAATAGTAATTTAATACTAACAAAAATATTTATTTAATTAAAAAATTAAAAATAGTTTTAAATCTTTTTAAAAATTTAATTTTTTACTTTTTGTATAGCTTAGCCAATATTAATAAAATTAATAATATGATGTTATCTTATGGTAGTAAAAAAGTTGATCTAAATATGCTCTTAATAAATATATTTAGACTAAAATTTATAAATACAAGTTTAAATTATAAAATTAACTTTAAAATGCTGAACTGACCTAGTGTTGAAAACTCCGCAAAAAATGAGTTTTTAACCAAACAAACCACAAAAAGTTAAGATCATTCTCTCATACTCTAGATTTAAAACTCCTTAAACTGAAAAAATAAACGTAGTCTTAGTTACTTGCATAACTGTGCTTCTGCATGAAATCTTGTTTAAAAACTTAATTTTATAGAAACAGGGTTTGAATTTATTTGTGTAAACTCATTGTAAAAACTTACAATTCACTCAAATATAAATTTATTTTGGTAAGAAAAGTTCATCTCATTCACTCGGCATTAGTTTTGATATTTAGTTTGTTTCTATGGCCAATGATAAATACATTGAAGGAGAAAAAGAGTAGTCACAATCGATTTTAGTATTATGAATTAATTCTTTATTTAGTTAAATAATTTTAGTGCCTTAATCAAGGTTAAACATTTCTTAAATCAGTCATACATTAAACCATTTCCAATAACAACGTCACCAGAAGAAGAACACAGCTTCTCCGATTCCCTAACCCTAACAGAGAACTTAATCACCCCACTGCGCCTCCCTTCCCAATCCCTCAACCCGTAGCTCAGAATCTGCAGATTCTGCTCCGCCGCGCCGAGCAATTCGGTTATGGCTATCCTCGCAATCCCAACGTCCTTCACGGTCGGCGCGTCCTTGCACTTCACCGTCAGCGTGACGGACCTCGCCTGCGCCGGCACGTCCACCTCTAGCTTCTCGTTCCATGACGGGTCGCCGCTGCCATCACTGGTGCTTTCCACCGTGGCCGTGGCCGTTGTGTAGCTGGCGATGGACTCCGCTCGCACCACCACGTAGAGCCTCTTAGCGGCGTGCCTCCAGTTCGCATGGAGCTCCTCCAAGGATAGAACAGTGAGGTCTAGGGTTCTGTTGAGAGGGTTCTGTGGTTGGGGTTTTGAGTCCATGTGAGAAAGGTTGGAGAGAAATAGGGTTAGAACATGGTCTGTGGTTTTGTGAATGGAAGAAGAAAGGGAATGAAGGGTTATATGTAGTTATAACAAAAATATTTTATTTTAGTTAATTTTAATTTTACACCACTATAACTAAATTAAAATATTAAGAAGAAAAAAATGAGAATATATTTGATATTTCTTTAATTTAAAAAAGTAGAGCCGAAAATCTTTTACAAATGAGACGTGAAAATAAATTGAAGGAGTCTATACTAATTCTTTATTAATTATGAAAACTGATTGGTAGATATGATGTGCTAGTTTATTTATACTAAAAGAGAGAAGGATATTAGAGATAACGAAATTTTAACAATAAACGTGATAAATGAAATATACAAGAAAAGGAATCTGAATGTATTCACCGACCAAAAAGTACTAGGAAAATAATTTTAATAGAAAACACATCTTATCAAACATATGAAAACACATTTCTTTCAAAAACATTAATAAATTTCATTTTTTCTCTTAAAAATGTCTATATAAAAGTTTTTCTGAAATCATTATACTCAAGAGCCTCCAATCTTAAATATTTTAAAGTGTTGTTAATATAATTAAGATGAATCTTGTATACTTCAAATTTAGACAAAAAAAAAAAAAAAACTAAAAAATAGACATGTTATGGTGGAGTGATCTCAAGAACACATGGGGAGAGAGAGTTAAACTCAGATCAGGGACAATATATTTCTTCTCACGCTTTTCAATTGACATAAGATGGAGAAAATCTTCAAAAGATTGAAGAGAATAAAGGAAGTGTTCATTTAAGAAAATTAAATTGGAGGGGTGCCAGATTTGGTTTCGTAAGATTCCCAAATGTGAAAAATGTCATACAACTCGAAAGGGAGCTGGATAAAATTATTCGGGAATGTCAAATTCCACCTTTGTTCCAGCTCAGGATTTCCTCCTTTCCAAATCGTAACAATAACTTCTGATATTTATGTGAAATTTCAGATTTCAATCTCATACTGATTTCACATTAGGGTGTGGTTTAACTTCTAGGATTAGGGTACACGACTTCTAAGCACATAAAACCATTACTTGTTCACTTTTAAAATTTTTAATAAAAAATATTTATATATCTCTGTAGGTAATATCGGTATGTACCAAATTACTTAAGTTACTTTCAATTTTAACTTTTTAATAAATTAATACACAAAATTCATATGTAAGTTTTCATTTACATTACACAAATTATTTCTTTCAAGAATGTTCCTACCTCATGGCACTGAAGTTTCGCTCTCGTTATTTCCACGATTGCAGAATAAACATTTCTTTTATCCTCACTTACATATTAAAATCAGTAGGTAGTATAAAATTGCATACATATTAAAATTTGTATGCAAGAATCCGTAGGTAAATTTTACCTACAGCGTATCTAATTATCAGTAGTAAAAAGCTTAAATTTCTTGTAGTGTTTATTATTATAAAAGGTTTGACTGGGACAGTAACACAAACAAATGTTCACAGGAGTAAGGGTGGGAGAAAAGAAATTAGTAGTGAGTATATTCTAACTTGAAAATGACACACTGTTCATGTATACAAACATTTAGAATGTGATGACTATAAATCAAATGCTTTTAATTAGCATCAGACTTATAGGTGAACTTTCATATAGGAGTAAGATTGGGGTTTAGGGTATACAAAAGAGGGAATTAGAAAGATTTTCATAGATCCAAAACTACAACATAATGAATATCTCATTTACATATTTGGGAACATTGGTGGTAGGAGTTCCTAGGAAACATTTTTTGGTAGTAGATGCTGAAAAAAAGTAAAAAAAATTGGCTAAATAGCTTCCTGTCATTTGAGCGTAAAGAGTAAAGTCTCTCTAGTAAAATTTGTCATTATAATAATTACTATCTATCATTCTTTAAAGCACTAACAATTGTGTGTTGTGAGATTAAAAAGCATTCAAAGAAAAGTTTTGTAGAGTAGGAATCAAATGGTAGGAAAATAACTTGAATTAATGTGAGAACATTTGTTTATCAGACTATCTTTAAATACAAATTTCACATTTGAGTTGAGGAATCTTGGCATGAAAGGTTGTGTTGGAGATCACATATCGACTAGAGATTAGACTTTTCAATAGTTTATAAGTATGTGCAAACCTCACCTTACAAGTCAGTTTTGTAAGGTTGAGTTAAGCTTAAAGTCCACGTCTTGATAAAAAATAAAAAAATAAATAAACTTAATATGCCCTAATAGCTACATGAAAATGGATACTTTGGAATGGAAAAACACAACCTATGGAGGGACATTTTAGAATCTAAGTATGATTTATGGACTCAATTGAATGAGAGACATAGACTAAGACATGAATCCTGAAGGTGGAGAGATCTATATGAGGTGAACATGGGAGGATAGGAGGATAATTGGTTTGATGATAATATAGTGTAGAGAGTGGCTCATGCAATAGGATAAACTTTTTTGGATGATAAGACAATAAATGAGGCATCACTAATATGAATTTCCTAGATTGTACATGAATTCAAACAACAAAAACTAAATAATCGGAGAGATAGGTAAGGTAGGAAAATGGAATGAAAAATACATAAGAGTGACATATGGATTGGAGAAGAAAATGAGTGAAAAAAAGTCCAGATAGTTGGATCTATGTAAGAGATTTAAAGAATATCTCTTCACAATAGAGAGGATATATGGGTATAGAGAGGATGTATATATATAGAGTGATTCGGACTCATATTTGACTACATATGCATAAGTTGAAAAAGAAATTAAGTTATTAAATTTATTCTAAGAAATAAAATGTAATACTACCAATATTAGGTGATGTTAAATAGGATGACAACTAAAAAACAAATTAAAATAGAATATGTATTGTGTTGAGAATAAGTTATATGAAATTGAGGAAACTATCAATCATTTATTCATTTATTATAATATTATTATAAAAGTATAAGACATGTTAGATGTTCGATATGTGAATAGAGATTATCATAACATATCATAATTAGTTTAAGAAATACTTTTAACAATTTAACAAAAATAATACATGCGAAGAAGACATATGGATTGTAATAATTTGGATTGTGTGAATTCAAAGGAATATAGTTATATAAGAATGAAAAAGTTGATGTAAATGAAATATTATAAGAATGATATGAATAATTGATGGTGGATGACATATAAACTTTTAAATGTGTCATTTTATATTCTGATTAATATCTCAATCTTTTAAAATATATAAAAACAACGAAGTAATTTTGAAGATGTAGGAGAAGAAGTAAGTAGATAACTATAGGATACAAGTAGGAAACAAAGGCCGTGCATTGTACAGAAACAAAAGGGAACACAACTCAAGGGAACGAGGAGTAATGTCTCTAACAAGCTCTACAAGAATCATGTTGGCGGTGCATAAAAGTTTTGGACCAAACAGAATATAAAGTTATGACAAAGTTAGATTAAATATCTTATTGAGTGGAAATTCTTTACAAAATAACCACTTTACATGGTTCTTTAAAACCTCCAGCATACTTGTGGAAACATCTCTTAAGAATAAGGTTCTTCCAACCTAGATGAGATTTCTGAGTGGGTTCTTAAATTCAGAATCAGATATATAAATAATGTAAATATCTCTTAATTTAATTAGGATGATTTAATTACACGTTGGTACTAGCTCAGAATTGTTTACGTGGGCCCCATGGGTTGGTGAGAACTGAAAAACCTGCATGCGGCGCCTAATTTTCTTAAAAATTTCAATTTGACTTCTTCACCCATTGTTTCAGCATAGAATAAAATATAGAATTTAAAAACTCATGTTAAATATTTCTTTTCCAACGTTCCAATTCATTTTTAATTTAAATATATCTTTAGTTTTCGTAAATACAGTGTGCTTTACTTTTGATTTTGTAATTTTTTTATTTAAAATTCAAAATCACTATTTTTTATAACTATTGTGTGACAGTCGTTATTACTTATATGTGTTAAATGAACAATAAAACGGCCATTTCGAGTTATATTTATTAGAATTGTGATATAGTATATATAAATAATGTTTTTAAAAAATTTAAAAGTATATAACATATAGTATCTATCTTACAATATATCTTACAATTAAAGTTAATAAATCAAAATATAAAAGGATGAAAAAAGATTTTTTTTATAAAATTAAAAATTATATATTTTATAAGTACATAAAAATAATTATTTTAAATATAACATAATAAAAACAAATATTTTTAATAAAATTCAAAATAAGATTATTTTATATGAATTGATAACATATTTAACTTTTTATTTTTAACCTCTCATAGCAATACATCATATATTTTATGTAACGTCCTGTACCCTATTTTTTTTTCCTCTCTCGTCATCTCCCTATTTTTCACACTTTTAAAATTTCTTTCCATTTTTTTAATTTTTCTTGTTTTTTCATGCTTCATCCATTTTAGAGTTTGATGACACCTTACGGTAGCTGAGGGATTCGAGAATAATTCTATCTTATCATAATTTCAAACTAACATAAATTTTTATTTAGTCTAAAGATTTTTTATTTTCTTTATGATTTTATCGTCAATTTGATGGAGATATTAAGAAAATTGTTTTTTTCAATTTAATTGAAAATATACTAAAATTTGGTGATATTTAGATAACTTACTTTTAGATCTCTAAACTTTGGATTATAGCACTACTTGATTTTGAAGAATTGAATTGAAGACAAACATCTCAACTAAGGGAATTTAAATTCAAGTTTTCTATAATAAATAGTATCCTAGGTTAGAAAATCTAGATATAGAGTGGGCATGTCCGAGTTCCAAATTCTCTTGTATGATTTGATGAAATTTTTTAATTATATATGTTGTGTGAACATTTAGAGATATTGATTCTAATAGTTTTGTACTTAAATGTTAATTTTGATGTTGAAGAAATTATTGAATGTTGTGAATTATGAATTGAATGGTATGTGTTGATGTGAATAATAAAATGTATATATTTATGTAATATATTTGAGATAAGGTATGGGTGGTTGTATGATGGTATATTAAGTATGAAAAGCCACTATTTTAACATAAATCCTCTTGTTTCACTATTGATCGGGACCACTAGTAGTCATATGACGTGCGTGTGTACGTGCGTGCGTGCGTGTGTGTTATGTTAGGAATCACCAATTACCATACTATTATGTAATGTAATTGAGGTCAAGTAGAATAATTAGAGTAAATTGAGATGTAATAATCTATTAATTGGTAATTAGTGGGTTGGGCGGTTGTAGGTTCAGTTGAACCTGGCCTCATTGTTAGATATCTCCCTGATGTTTTTCTCTTGGATTTTCCCAACAAGTGGTATCAGAGCAGTTGGAGATTCCAGGCAAACATATTGGGTAGAAATGAAAAAGTTGAGCAATATATAAGAAAGAAGACCTAATACCTTAAGATTGAAGGTGGTGTCATTTCTTTATATGAATTTAAGTTTATTCCTTATAAGATGGGAAAAAGAAATGTAATCATAGGAAGCATCAAAATTGAGTTTATTCCAAAATAGTAGAAATATATTCTATTTTCTTTATGTATATTCAAACTATACTTTTCACATACTGGAGAAAAAAAAAAAATGACATACACTCAAAGATAGTCCCAACAACTATCCAAAACTCTTATTTTATAAGGTCTTAAAACGAGAACAAATATCTTTGAATCCCAACAACTATCCAAAACTCTTATTTTATAAGGTCTTAAAACGAGAACAAATTGTAAAAAGTAAATTATGATATAATTATTACAGTTGTCAAACTATTATTTTTTTTAAAATTTTATATTATTTAATAATTAGATCTGTTATTTATATAAAAAGATTAACTTAATAAAATATGTAAATATTTTAATAATAGTTAAAAGAGTAAAAACAAATGTTTTTTAGACGGTTAAAATATATAAATATTTATTAAACATCTAATTTGAAAAAAAAGTAGTATATACTACAAAATCAGTCATATATTAGAACTGAAACTTATTTAAGTTTTAATAAATCTATATATATTTAACTGTTTTTTTACTTTCAATAATATATATATATATATATATATATATATATATATATATATATATATATATATATATATATATATATATATATATATATATATATATAATTTTATTACATTAAAATGTCGAAAACAACAGTTAATTTCTGTAAAAAGAAACTTTTAATTCTTCAAATTGGGACAAATTTACTCAACTGCTGCCAACGTGTGTCATTTTCTCCTCTTAAACAATAATGTCGTTATAAGAACCTTTCGATCCATTATATTTTATAACATTTTCATCAATTTTCTTTAAATTCCCCGTGAATTAAAACTTTTCCTAAACTGTTGATCCTTCTCTACTTTTTTTTTTTCACAATTAATCTCTTAAACTTTTTCTCAAATTTCACTTTAGTATCCATAACATCTTTTAGATTTTATCCATTCTGACGTTTTTATATTCTCTGTTTTACCCAAACTTTTAGGTATAACTTTTGTTTTCATCCTAACACTCATATAGTGATTGATTTATAAGTTGTGATATAGAATCACCTAACCATATCTTCGTGCAAAATTATCAACAAAACATTTCAGTAAGGTCAACATCGTTTCACAGCTGTTCTTTTCTCCTTTCCAAATTTAGATGGGTGTCGCTATCGTTGATATGGATAAGTCATGCAGGATATAGAAATCCATCTTAAAAACAGGATTTCCAGATATAGTTTTTATTTTAAAGTATTTTAATAACTATTATCTTCATACTAATTTCTATTTATAACCATCCAAATAACAATATTTTAACTAAAATCACTTCTCATATAAAAAGTCACATGCAAATTTTACATCAGTTTTTTATTATGAAAATTAACTACAGAAAATTAAGTTGATTTTCTTGAAAAACACTGTTCAAAAGACACACTACAACAAATTTATATCTTCTTCAAGGATCATTTCATCCACATGCTGCCCTTCACATTCTTTTTCTTCCTCAATTGCTATATAACAACCAACTCAACACCTCATGTTTCAGCAAGATATTGGTTGGAAAAATTCCACACAGAAAAGAATACAAGCTGGTTTTCCTACATTTATATCTTTCAGAAAGGAAAAGTTAAATGAACACTTACTATAGTCCTAACATTTATTCAACACTTCTATTATAAGTGAATAAAAATCAAACTAAAGAATAATAAATAAAGGCACATGGAATGTTGATGGGATATATTTGATAAAAAGAGAGTACTTTGTGTATCGCTACTTTTTTCAAAGAAACATAAGAAACATAAAATTATAATGAGGGATGATATGCATAATACTTTTTTTTTCATCAAAACACTTCAACAATACTTACTTATACTTAATTATATATGAGTTTATTTATTATTTTCTTATTTGTTTTTGTTTGTTCCCGTTTTAACCCCTTATATAATAAGAGTTTTGGATAGTTGTTGGGGCTTGGGTGTACGTTTATTTTTGTTCCAATTTGTGAAAAGTATAATTTGAATACACACAAAGAAAATAGAATATATTTCTACTATTTTGGAATAAACTCAATTTTGATGCTTCCTATGATCACATCTCCTTTTCCCACCTTAGGTACCAAAGTAACCATCAAATCATCGTCTTCTTGAGCTTCTAAATTCTCCAGCACTTTTGATAACCCTACTTTAAAGCTAGTGCTGATTTTATGGCCATGTCCATGGTACAGATTCACAAAACTTCCCACCAATTCTGTCTGATCTGGATTACTCAACTTGTCTTCATCATCATCAACATGAATATCAAACTTCACAAATTTATCACTTCCAAACTCAATCCCTTCTATCACTAAAACCTCTTCCTCTTGTTCTTTCTCTTCCTTGCTCCTCATTTTCTTCGGCCTCTTAACAATTACACTTGTTATGGAATCCAAAACCAGAGGAAATCTCCTTGGCTTCGAACTCCAAACTTGAGCCTTCTTCGTTTGTCTCAGTAGCTTACTTTTTCGTGATGTGGGTGGCGTACGCAGCCATGCAAGATCAACATCTTGGTATACATACCCCAAGTTTTTAGTATCAATGCAATCTCTTACCTTAACACGAACAAAATCAGCATTCTCATCATAGAAGAAAAACTCAGAATCTAACCAATCTTGATCACTATAGTCCCTTCTTCCTTCTCCCAGTGTCTTCCATATCGCCCACATTCGATCCAAGTTCGAGTGATGACCATAGAAAATGGGGTCTCTAGCAGCTGTGTAGAACGTTCCCATGTCCTCATGGTGTGGAGTATCAGCCCCACCAACCCATGTATGAACAGTGTTATGTGGAGCAGCCTCCACAGAACCAGGACCAGGACGAGGGTTATCTCCTAAACGAAAAGGGCTTCCCATGAACAACTCTGTGGTGCTTGCTAGCACCATTTGCTTGTACATGGTGGCTAAATTATTCGAAACTTGTTGATGAGAAGGGACATAGTCATTGTCATTTGCATTATAGTTTAAATCAAGCACGTGGGGTGGCATGTGTTTCTGGTTTCGGAGTTTGTGATAAAGTGACGAGTTAGGGTTTGTGAAACACGATGGCATTTGCATGCCCTCTATAGAATCCCAGTTCCAAAATGGTAAAGCAAAGTTAGGGTCACCGATTAACTTCCCCAAGATTCGTTCAAAGAAGTAAATGTACCAGCGATGGAAGGGAAAGAAAAACCAAGACCTGTGAATATCGAGTTTGGTGTCTTGGAAAGGATAAGATAGGTGATAGGCCCCGTTGCAATAAGCGCAATGAACCTTAGCTTGTTGAATAAAGCTACGTGGGTCATCGTGGGGGAGGGCTTTCATCAATGCAATGCCCTTTTCAAATTTGGCTATATCCTCTTCATGTAGCAAGTGGAATGGTTTTCTTACTCGCATTGTGGCATTGGGAGAAGCAAAATCTTTGAAATCTATGAACTTGGAGAAAGATGGTTTTGATGGACAACAATGAGTAGGTGTTAGTGCATTAGAGGGTAACTCAACAGGAAAACACTGGCTTATATTAGGGGATATTGCTCTGGAAATGGAAGATAAGTCATCTATATTTTTGAAGCCAATGAAGGGTTTCCTCCAAGATTTGTCTCTTTCATTGGAAGTTGTGACGAGGCCGTGAGGGGGTTTATACGTTTGTCTGCAAATGATTTTTATGGCAGTGAAGACAGAGAAGTCATTGTTAACTAGGGAAATCAAGGGAATGAGCAAGATAATAATAAGAGCAAAGAATAAAGGTAGAGGCTTAGAAGGAGTGTTCATTGCTTCTTTTGCTTAACTTTTTCATGCTAACAAAATTTGTATGTATATATATAAGCATGTCTTAACGTAGAAAACAGTGAGATAAGCTTTGAATGGTAGCCACTAAACGAGTGAAATACGCGCACGTAAGTGTCAGCCTTTAAATGGAATGGGCTATATGCATGCTTGTGTCTTCATGGTGTGGCCTTAGACTTGACGCAACTTGGTGATTCAGGACGTGGAAACTCTTTAGCCTTCTATTTTCTTTATTATATTAAACTTGTTTCTATACAAGCATTACAATATTTTAGTTTAGTGGATAAAAAAAAAACATTTTAGTTCTATTGTTATAGTAAAAAAATTGTATATTGTAAAAATAACCACTATAATTTAAGACACCGTATTTAATAATGAATCGATTTTTATAATATAAGGGTGGTACCCTAAAACAAAAAATAATGCATCTAGTTAACAAATCAAAATACTAATATTTTAGTTTTATTTTTTACTATATATATATATATATATATATATATATATATATATACCAAAGTGATTTGTGAAGTTGATCTTTTTCTTTAGGAAAAATGTCAACCTATCATTTTCCATAATGTAAACGTCCTCAGAGAAATTGTACTTGGTATGTCAGAAAGAATATTTTTTTAAAACTACTTAAAATAACAGTTTTTTTCGTAGTATAATATAACACAACCACAATAAGATTATAAGCTACAATGTTGTTTTTAATAGTGAAAGACCATGAATAAAAAAGTGTTGCTTTTGATGTTAAACAATTCTAGATGATATATTAATTACTATTAAGTTTATTAAACTATTATTTAAAACTTTAATTAATGATTTTTAATATATATATATA
>Ga0209700_109135_pt1 | contig 11840 bp, 6 predicted proteins | sample SiratroredBW_FD_187528 | JGI IMG/M metagenome (GOLD analysis project Ga0209700, IMG submission 187528) | Root nodule microbial communities of legume samples collected from California, USA - Siratro red BW (SPAdes) (version 2) | ecosystem: Host-associated > Plants > Roots > Nodule | place: USA...
TCAAAATAGTTGCAGTCCAGTCTATGTAAAACATTTTCCTATATGTTGTCCCTCTTTAGTCTTCTTCTTTGTTGTACGAGTTAAGCACTTACCTTTCTCTGGTAAATGGAGGATCAAATAGAAAACTAAAGATATATAGACAAATCAAATGAAAACGTTCTTATAATTTAAGTCATCAAAAAGTAAGTAAAAAATTACATTAACACAAAATTAATGCAAGGTTAACACAAAGGGTAGGAAAAAAATTGCGAGAACATGCTAATCTAAGCTTTCCAGAAAAGAGAAATCGAACTTGTGTATAAATTGTGCAAGTGCACCACTTAGTTTTGTGCATTATTATGTGGAAATTATGGTGAATATAGGTTGATTGTAAAGAGTCCAAAAGTACAACATGCTCTTTCAAAACCGTGAAATATTTTAAAGGTTTTTTAACTGCAGACTAGTGGTACACCCTTGCATGTGTAAGAGCCTTTTTTATGGTGCTACGGTTGTTTCATTCTCTATCCTTTAAATCATGTAAAGAAATAAAATATGGAGTATGGACCCATCATTAAAGATAGCTAAGGTTTTATCCTGTAGCTATAAATAATGTATTCTTAAGTACTCAATTTTATATCTGATCCTTGCAATTTCAAATATGGTTTGTCAACCTTTATAATTTTTCATGACTATACACAAAACCATAAAAAGAAGTACTTAAAATAGTTTTTCTCCATGCTTATAAGAATGTCTAGATTAGAAGTCATCTTCTTTGTTTCCCTTTAACTGTATATGAATGAATCATTTTAACCTTTGAAAAATCCCACATTTTTGTATAGGTGAACAATGCAGGAATCAGTGGTGTGAATCCATATGAAATGGTCAGTGTGTATTCTTTTGTCTAATGTAAGGAATTTATGGTCTATGTAGAGTATTTATCGAAGCTGAGTTTCTTCTGCATGATGTATGCAGGAAGGATCAACAATTAACTGGAGGGAACTTACTCAAACTTATGAAATGGCAGAAAAGTGCCTAAGAACAAACTACTATGGTGCAAAGGAAACGACTGATGCATTTATTTCCCTTTTGAAACTATCCAACTCACCTAGGATTGTTAATGTTTCCTCCCAAGCTGGGTTGTTAAAGGTACAATTTTTCTCCTGAAATATGATTTTACATCAAGTCTCAAAACTCTCAACATTGGAAAAATTGTGATGTTTCAGGGAATAGCTAACAAATTGGCTAAAGGGGTGTTTGATGATGCTGAAAATCTTACAGAAGATAGAATAGATGAGGTGCTGAAAGAGTTTACGAAAGACTTTAAAGAAGGTTCATTGGGAAACAAAGGTTGGCCAACCTTCTTATCTGCCTATATGGTCTCAAAAGCAGCCATGAATTCATACACAAGGATTCTAGCAAAGAAGTATCCAAACTTTTGCATCAATTGTGTGTGTCCTGGTTTTGTGAAAACAGACATAAACAGAAACACTGGCTTCTTATCCGTTCAGCAAGGTGCTGCTAGTGTTGTGAGATTAGCATTGCTTCCCAATGGTTCCCCGTCTGGCCTCTTCTATAGTAGGCAAGAAATGTCAAACTTTTGAAAGACTAAAAATGCATAAATCATGCAGATTCAAGAACAAACATGAGAGAATGTGCCTCTTGATGATATTGTTCTTACTCTTATATTTGTGTCACTGTTAGGAGTTAGGTAAGAGAAGGAAGAGAATATTAGTGACAGTTAGGGGTTCATTCTCAGTATCTTATTTTTTAGAAATTATTACATGATTTGGAACCATTCTATGTCCTTAATGCAGACACATGAAAATCTTAAACTATTGTATAACTTTTTTCTTATTTTTCCTTCTCCAAATACAAAGGTAAATTTATGAACTGTGAATTCATAAAAAACAAACATATCATCGTGAATTCATCACACACACACAAAAAAAAAAAAAAAAAAAAATAGCATCATACACACCATAAAACAGAAACTTAGTTTCGAACTATTTGAACAAAGACTACTGAATAACATTACAATGATTGTTAAGAAGGAGAAGATTGGGGAGAACGGTACGGAACCTAACCTCCAAAGCGTCGTCGTCTGAAAATAGTAAAGAGTTTTTTTATAAGTTCTTTTTGTGTTCTGAGTACAACAGAGGGACAGTTTTATCCTTTCTTCTAAATGACGGGTGCAGTAAGCAATGACCCATTTTATCCTATTCGGACCAATCTCATGACAAGTGAATTTGAAGAAGAAAATAAAGAAGTAATTGAAAAATGAGATTGTTTGATTGAGGGTAAGAGAATAAAAAAAAAAGTTATAAAAGTTTATAAATTATATTATAAATGTGATTGATTTAAAAAATTAATTAATAAAATTGTAAGATTATAGTTTTATCCATATGACTAAAATTAATTTAAAATAAAATATGATTAATTATTTTTAATAAAAGTAGTATGTGAATAAATTATTTCTATGAACTCAGCTGAAAAAAATATGAATTTTGTGACAAGATACATATATGCAAAATATTTGTAAGATTGATGAAAATAAATTGTAAAAAAATTAAATATTTTCTGAATATAAATAATAATAATATTTAAACGAAATTTTAAATTTCGTCAAATTTAAGAAAATAAATCAAAATAGACGAAAAAACTCAACATCTAATTATTATTAAACATGAAAATATCCAATATAATATGATAAAAAAAAAATCACAACTATCATTTAAGATCATTAAAGTAAAAAAAATCTTTGTTGAAATTTGTCAATTGTTTAACAATACCATTCCAAACATTAGTCAGTGCACATTTAATGTTTTTAATAACATCATTTGAAATAAAGATAGTAAGAAAATGATTAAACTATTTAACAATAGAATTTTTTAAAATATAAACATTAAACTAACACATAAAACATTTAATATTTCTCTAGTTACGAATTATGATTATTTCACAACCACACTTTTTTCATCTTAATGTAAATAATTTTATTCAGTGTGAAAATATTAAACATTCTCTAGTTAAATATGAAAATTAGTGAAATTTAATATATTTATTTTCTATTCCTAATCAAACTAACAGAATTACATCTTAATATTTAGGGTAACAATTTTATACTAATCCATATACTTATACTCATATTTGGTGTAGCAATTTAATTACTTAGAAAACCTGGAAAATTCTATTTCTAACTAGATTTACATATTCACATCGATATTTCATTTCAAAATAAATCCAACTAAAAAATTAAGTTACCACGTGTATCCGTAATCATCTAAAACCCAACCAGAAATCCACACTCTGAATCGATTATCCTGTAAAAATAACATGCAGCAAATCAACTATGATATATAATTTCCAGAACAAGATAATGCAACATAGCAGTACCATCAATGCCAAATGCCACAATCGATTATTCATGTAAAACTAGCATGTACTATATCAATCATAGCACACCATTTCCAAAACCACATCATGCAACATAACAGCAGGATATGAGTAAAGTCTCTTTAACTTATTATCCTTTCCAACAAGACAACCGTGACAGCTATGAGATCCCCCGGTGTTAAGGATTTCTCAAAAGGGTTTAGGATTTGAATCCATAAACACTAAATAAAAAAACATTAATACAATAACTTGAGTGTTTTATGTTATTTTTACTTCGAACTAATTTTTCACTTTAATAACATGCACCATAAAATTATGCATTTTAAATATTAGTGAGATGAAACTCAAGCTCTAATTAGAAAACGAAGCCATTAATTATGCTTAGACACCAAACACTTAAATATATACACCAGAGGAGATAAGAAGAAAGAAAAGTAATAAATATAAAATTATAATATAAAAATTAAATAAACAAAAAAGACTTCATAAACTTGTGTCTGTATGCCATGCAAAGGTGTCCATATCTGGACCGGGCAACAGTGTCATCCTCCAAAATAATGGAGAATGTTACATTCCAAGATAACAACATCTTGTTTATCTCCCCTAATTCTAAATAAACATAAAACTATTCAGTATCTTCAAAATAAGTGCATAACATTAAGAGATCACTAGTAGAAAAAAGACATTTAAAAGCGGAATATCATTGCGGTTAAAAATGAACCGCAATTAAAAAGAACGCGGTGACATTTTTGAAATTAAGTAAGACTATACCAGCGCGGTTGACACAAGAACCGCGATAATAAGCCACAAATAATTTATTATTGAAAACTGCAGGGACATACAAATGCAGTTATTAAAACAACTGCGTTTGTATCTGCAAAACAATTTTTAAATTATTTTGCAAGAGGATACAAACGCGGTTGCCACTAACAACCGCGTTTGTATCTCTTCTTTTAGGGCACAGAAACTCTTCCCCCCTCGCGTGCCCTCTATTTCTTCCCTTTGCTTTGCTGCTGCTTCTTCTTCTTCCCTTTGTTGCTACTGTTTCTTCCTCGCGTAACAAGTCAGTGCATTGTCTTCCTCTTCCTCTTCCTCGCAGTGCCTCTCCCCCTCCCTCGCCATTCGACCAACCTCTCTCTCGTCTCTCTCTCTCTTCGCGGTTTTGCTTCTGCGGACACCACCACCACGTGGAGGTTCTTTCACAGCCACCACCGCCACGTGGAGGTTCTTTCGCAGCCACCCCCACCACCACTCAGACCCACCACCACGTCTCTCTCTTTTTGAGTTCGGGGATGTTCGATCCCCGACATTTTATGTTTTGTCTAATATTTATGTTGGGTTTTATTTGGTTGAAAAAATGGTAGTTACAGTGGATAGTGGAATCAGAGCACTGCAATTTTTGTGCATAGGGCTGTTTCTTCTTCTCCTCCTCCTACTGTTCATCCCAGTTTGAGGGCATCATCGCTTCAGCAGAATGCTAGGAAGCAGAGGAGATGCTGGTCCCCCTGAATTGCACAGACGATTTGTTAGTGCTTTGCAGAAACTAGGAGGTTCTCAAGGTAAGAAGTTGATTTTTTGTTTGTTATTGTTTATTCAACCAAAGCAAATCAGAGAGCTGATGCAGGTTGATGGCCTGACTAACGATGAAGTGAAAAGCCACTTACAAGTGAGTTTTTAGCATTTTTTTCATCCCTTTAACTGCTTGTTTAGTTGTATGGTGACCATTGAGGAAAAGTTTCAAGCTAAGATTTTCATGTGTTATGAAGTTTGGATTGGGATTGATGATTGGTTATGTATGATTGCAGAAATACCGACTTCATACGCAGGGAGTTCCAGCAGCAAGTGCTAATCAGCCAGTTGTAGTTCTTGGAGGTTTGTGGATGTCTCCTCAAAAGTTAGCAGTTCAGGGTCAGGTTCTCCTCAAAGTCCCCTTCATTTGACTGCAGGGTCTCCAGGAGGAACATCCCCAACTGAAGGTGATAGTATGGAAGATGATGAAGATGCAAGATCCGAGAGCTATAGTTGGAAAAGTCATATGCACAAACCTGGAAAAGTTGATGTATAGGATATTACTCTCCACCATGAATTTTGCAGATAAAAGTATACATGGGAGGAGGTTTACGACTACATAAGAATAATAAAGAGGGTCAACGAAAAGAGGCTATTGAAGTTTTTGAAGGTTTAGCTATACTGAGTGAGTTTTTATATGAAACTCTGAATTAAAATATCCTTTCCCTTCACTTTAAGAAGCTGCTCATTTTTTCCCTATCATAAAATTCTTTCATTCTTCTTTTTGTCACGAGAACTCTTTGATGCCCAAGAAGAAATTAATCAGTTCAATATTTAGATGGGTTTATGCATGTTTGGGTGGACATTGGCTTCTCTACTCACTCGATTATTTCTTATCATACTTTTATTTACGCAAGATATATATATATATTTCTATAATCATTCATTTTCTCCTTTCTCTCCCATCAGGACGTGGCCTAGTTATGTGCAGAAAACTAAACTGAACAATAAATGTCTCTGCCATTTCAATATTGTGCTCTGATTGGGTTTGTGAAACTACGGCTGAAGGATTTAGAATTAGTTTAATTTACAAACGCGGTTGTTAATAAACAACCGCGTTTGTATGTGCCATACCAGCGCGGTTCCCTCTACAACCGCGCTGGTATGTGAACCTTTTGTACCATTTTTTAACGCAGTTTCTGAAGAACCGCGGTGGTATGTTATACTTTCCATCGCGGCTGTACAACCGCCGTTTATATCTTCAGTACTTTTTATCGCGGTTGTACAACCGCACTTGTAAGCCTTATACAACCGCACTTGTAAGCCTTATACAACCGCGATTAAATGTCTTTTTTCTACTAGTGGATAAAAACAAAAGATATTAGAGAAAAATATGCATTGCAAACTTTCATTTGGTTAACTTCCAGAATTCAAAAAGGAGTGAATTTATAAGATATCTCTTACGTTGGGGGCAAGATAGAAACAAGGGAACTTAGATTGAATGTGATAGTGAAAGTATAAACAAGGTAGCGGCTAATACTACTGATTTCAACACAGCTACTACATGAGAAAGGCATACATGGAAAGCTACAAAGAGACTAACCTTGGTACATATGAAACTAATCTAACTAAAAAAGAACAAAGACATTCTCTTTACACATGCTATTATGCTAGCACTTCTTAGCAGTTAATGCCGCGGGTATTTCTCGCAAAATGGGGCTATGGATTACATGAATTTGTTTCTACTAAACTTGGAATTGTTGACCAATTAGGTGGAAGGCGTTTAGAAGAGGTAGGCAAGACTCTCACGTTGGTAATTGAGGTCTGGCTCTCCGAAAATCTTAAGCAACTCTTCAAGCAAAAAGGATCTCCTTATATACCTTTCTCGCTGATCTTGGAAGTTCATTTTATGGTTGGGCTAGATAGCCATTTTCACCATGTTTAATTCATAATAATCCCTGATTACTACAATAGGTGAAGGATATCAGTGCTTCTTTTACTTTTCATAGTAGCTGCATTGTGACCATCCAAGCACTCAGATATCATCACATTTAGAACAAAAAGAAAACAACAAGAGAAAGGAAAAAGACATTTCTCAGCACATACTTGCGGCGTCGTGCGCTATATATACCGAGATGACTTGATGCGATTTATGCAAGAGGATGAAGCTGCGAAAACAATGATTCTCTTTGAAGGAGCATCTGATTCTGAGAGAATAAACAAAGCATCCTTGAAGAACTGGGTGGTGAGAATTAACTAATATAACATATAACATGTGTAGAGTAATTTGAAGAAAAGAACTAGATAGATATGTTTATTGTAGTGTCGATGACATTGTTTATTTGTCACAAGCCTTTGCATATAATAAAGTATTTACCAAAGCTCAGTTGGAAGGGGTTATAGCAGAATCCAATTCATTTCTTAGAATCTGTCTATGTCAGTTTTGTTATTACTAATAATTTTTGCATGGAGGTCAGAGTCAATATTTTTATCCTTAAGTAGTTTCAATTGATGTTTACATGCAACTGTTTGTGATTGCTTCTATATCATTTAAAAAATGGTTTTAATTAATGATTACATGCAACTGGTTGGCTTTCATAGTATTCACAACATTATCTGCATTTAACTACGCGGGTCAATGCCTTAAGGGAATGAAGAGCGCTTGCTTTCACACAAAAATGACAGTGAACAAACTTCACCGAATGCTCAATTTTGTAGTTGCAATTGTTGTATAGATCATTTCGCTCTTGATATTGGAACTTGCCACCACCAAATTTCTTGTCCTTTTGGGTTCACAGGTTATCTTGGTTACATTTATATTTGGAAACACCTGCAAGACCATATTTGAAGCAATTATTTTTCTCTTTGTCATGCACCCATTTGACGTGGGAGATAGATGTGAAATTAATGGGGTTCAGGTAATGTTCATCCATTCACGAGTTTACAAATTTTGTTTTCATGTAAACAAGGCCTAATTTGTCCCCCTTGTTTGCATACTAATTTCATATGGTGGTAGAAGAAATGAATATATTGACAACCATATTTCTGAAATTTGATAATCATAAGGTGATGATCCCTAACAGTGTCCTTGCTACCAAGGCGATATATAACTATTATCGGAGTCCAAACATGTCAGATTGTACATGTATGCACCCCAGTTGAAAAGATTTCACTTATTAAACAAAGAATAAGCACGTATGTGCTGAGAAATGTCTTTTTCCTTTCTCTTGTTGTTTTCTTTTTGTTCTAAATGTGATGATATTCGAGTGCTTGAATAGTCACTATGCAGCTACTGTGAAAACAAAAAGGAGCATTGGTATCCTTCACCTATTGGTAGTAATCAGGGATTATCATGAATTAAACATGGTGAAAATGGCTATCTGGCCCAACCATAAAATGAACTTCCAAGATCAACGAGAAAGGTATATAAGGAGATCCCTTTTGCTTGAAGAGTTGCTTAAGATTTTTAGGGAGCTCAACCTCAATTACCAACGTGAGAGCCTTGCCTACCTCTTCTGAACGGCTTCCACCTAGTTGGTCAATAGTTCCAAGTTGAGTAAAAGCAAATTCATGTAATTCATAGCCCCAATTCTTCATGGTTTTTGCAGCTTCATCTTCATGTATAAATATCATCAAGTCATCTCGGTATATTTACCGCATGTCGTCGCATGCGTTCCCCAACCATAATATTGGCCCCACTACATTTGACGGCAATCAGATGCTCCTTCAAAGAGATTCATGATTTTTGCAGCTTTGTCTTGCATAAATCGCATCAAGTCATCCCGTTATATATACCACACGCCACTGCACGTAGTTCTTCAAAGATGCTTTGCTTATTTTATCAAAGAATAATAACAAGTGATTTTAGTGCACAAAGTTTAGTTGATAATTCCAAATGCCATTACCTTCAAATGTAGTGGGGCCAGTAATATCATTGCGGAAGGCATGCGACGTACGGTGACGTGCGATATATATACTGAGATGACTTGATGAGATTTACGCATGAAGATGAAGCTGTAAAAACCATGAAGAACTGGGGCTATGAATTACATGAATTTGCTTCTACTCAACTTGGAATTGTTGACCATCTAGGTCGAAGTCGTTCAGAAGAGGTAGGCAAGGCTCTCACATTGGTAATTAAGGTCAAACTTCGTGAAAATCTTAAGCAACTCTTCAAGCAAAAGGGATCCCCTTATATACCTTTATTGTTTATCTTAGAAGTTCATTTTATGGTTGAGCCAAATAGCCATTTTCACCATGTTTAATTCATGATAATCCCTGATTACTGCAATAAGTGAAGGATAAGGATACCAGTGCTCTTTTTTCTTTTCACAGTAGCTGCATAGTGACCATTCAAGCAATACGATATTATCACATTTAGAACAAAAAGAAAACAAGAGAAAGGAAAAAAAACATTTCTCAGCACATACGTGCGGCGTGTGCTATATATCGAGATGACGATGCGATTTATGCAAGAAGATGAAGCTGCAAAAACCATGACTCTCTTTGAAGGAACATCTGATTCTGAGAGAATAAGCAAAACATCCTTGAAGAACTGGGTGGTGAGAATTAACTAACATAATATATAACATGTGCAAAGTAATTTGAAGAAAAGAATTGGATAGATATGTTTACTGTAGTGTCGAAAACATGTAGTTAGTTTTCTTTTACATTTTCAATATAGTTCTATGACATTGTTTATTTGTCACAAGCCTCGACATATAATAGTGTATTTACCAAAACTCAGTTGAAAGGGGTTATAGTAGAATCCAATTCATTTATTAGAATCTGTCTCTGTCAGTTTTGTTATTATGAATGATTTTTTGCATGAAGGTCATAGTCAATATTTTTATCCTTAACTGGTTTCAATTGATGTTTACATGCAACAATTTATGCTTGTTTTTATAGCATTTACAAAATGGTTTTAATTAATGGTTACATACAATTGGTTATGTTCGCTTTCATAGTATTTATAACATTATCTACATTCAACTACGCAGGTCAATGCCTTAAGGGAAAGAAGAGCGCTTGCTTTGACCACTGAATGACACAAAAACGACAGTGAACAAACTTCATCGAATGCTCAATTTTGTTGTTGCAATTGTTGTACTGATCATTTCACTCTTGATATTGGAACTTGCCACCACCAAATTTCATGTCTTTTTGGGTTCACAGGTGTCAACACCCAATTTCGTCCGGGCAAGTAAATTATTTCAGATTATAAAACAATACAAAAATTAAAATAAAAGGGTGTGTTATCTAGTTTTATTATATTATTGTCATTTAAAAAAAAAGACTTTAGTTCCATTATATTCAATAAATAAGGTTTTAAAATAAAATTCATAAAAAGAAATAGTAAGGGAAGTCAGTTTATTAAAAATTTGTTAAAAATAATACTAATAATAGTAATTAAAAATATATTGAATTTTTCTATTAAAAGAAAACTAAAAAATATGGTAATTAAAAGATGACAATTAAAAATAATAATAATAATAAAATAAAATAAAAACGAAAATAAAAAAAAAGAAGTAAAAAAGAATATTAAAAAAGACTGTTTGAGAATGCATCTTTGTTTACTCAGTCAAAGTCTCCAACTTTCTGAACTGCTCTCTGATGACTTCATGTAAACTTAAAAATAACAAAAAATGTTAATAAAAATAATATATAAAATAAAACAAAAATACAAAATTCAAAAAGTAATAATAATAAAAAAGAGACTCTTTCAGCTCTCTAACTTCCCACAATCCCATAAAAATCTCTACCACATCCCTACTTTTGGGGGGAAGCACAACTCCTCAAATTTACTGATAAAAAGGGGAGTAAAGGACGAAAAAGGGGACTGAAAAAAAAAAGACTTAGAGAGCGAAGAAAAAAGGAAACTTGGAGAGCGAAGAAAAAAGAGACTTGGAGAGCTAAGAAAAAAGGAGACTCAAAAAAACAGGGGAAAAAGAGAGAGAACGAAAGGAAGAAGAAATTCCCCAAGACAAAGGCTTGTAAAGGTATGCTTCTAAATCGAAGGTTTTGTTTTTACTTGTATTTGCATACACCATATCATCACTATGCATCTTCATAGCACCATACTTAAACCATCAAATTTAATCATCAAACCCTATCACCCTAAACCTTTCATACACCTCCATAAGCCGCCAAACAACCTCCAAGCGCACTGCCAAACAACCTCGAAACTGCACCCAAACACGCCTCCAAACGACATCCAAACTGTCCCCAAACATACCTCCAAAACAACACCTTAAACCTTCCAAAACAGTACCTTAAACCCTCTAAAAGCAATACTTTAAACCTTCCAAAAACAGTACTTTAGACCCTCCAAACGGCACCCAAAACAGTCCTCAAAACAACCTCCAAGATAACCTAAAAAAAATATATATATATATATGCCGCCGCGCCGCCGCCGCCACCGCGCCGCCACCACCGCACCGCCGCCGCAGGTGCCACCGCCACCCGGTGCCGTCGCCGCTTTGGGTTCACCATGGGTAGACCTAACTTAGGGTTGAGATGATGATGATGAGGCTTAGGGTTGAGGAGATTGGGCTTTCCATTTGCACCTCCCTCGATTAGGATTGCCACCCACAGCTCTTCGCAATTACCAAAACGCCCTTGGCCCTAACTGGTTAGTGGGGTTACTTCCTGCACCCCCATTAATTGAGATCTGCACCCGCACTCTTCTCAATCCCTAAAATACCCTTAACACTAGTTGGGTTCGGATTAGTGGATTTACTCCCTGCACCCCCCATATTACCAATGCACCCTGATCCAAAAATGAATCAGCCCATCACTTTGCAAACCGTACCCCTTTTTTGCTTATGCACCTCCATCAATTTTTATTTCTTTTTTTTATTTATTTTTTTTAGACATCTTTTGTTTTGAAAAATAATGTATTTTTAGTTGTTTAACTTTATTTGTTTGTTTTTATTATTTATTATATAATTTTTTTTAAA
>Ga0209700_109137_pt1 | contig 11834 bp, 7 predicted proteins | sample SiratroredBW_FD_187528 | JGI IMG/M metagenome (GOLD analysis project Ga0209700, IMG submission 187528) | Root nodule microbial communities of legume samples collected from California, USA - Siratro red BW (SPAdes) (version 2) | ecosystem: Host-associated > Plants > Roots > Nodule | place: USA...
TGTGTGTGTTTGTATATATATATATATATATATATATATATATATATATATATATATATATATAATAATAATAATAATAATATAGATAAAAAGATTGGGGGTATCACTCATAAAAAAAATAGCATTTATACTATCATCAGCCGGGGAAGCAATGTAATCAAGGATAGTAATTAATACAATAAAAAATAAACCCTTGATCATACATGAATTTTTTTAAATAAACTTTGAATCAACACGCAAGCACAGTGGTGATGTACATGATATTATATTTGGTCTTTTCTTTATCACGTAATTTTCATCAAAATGTTTACTTTATGAAAAGATATAGACGTTATTTGATTACTATTTTAAAAATATTATCTTTGTTCTTTAAAAAATTGAAAAATATCAGTTATTAGTTTAACAGTAACATTATCTTCATTTAATATTTAAATGTTTCGCACACTTATTATAAATAAAGTAAAAACATCAAAAGATGACATAAATTAAAAATAATATAAAAGAGTTAATTGCATTATATAATTAAGTGGTTATTTAAGTTTACGAATCTAATCACTTTGTTAAGGATAAAGTTAGGGAAAAAAAAAAAGCTAGAATATCCTTCATCCTTAACATGAACATGTATCTTTGATTTTATTTTGTTTTTCTTAAATGTTTGTTGAATTATCTTTTCACCTCTATAAGTAAAGGTCGTCTCTAATATACTTTACATACTTTAATTTAAAGTAAATGAAAATTAGAATTTTATGAGATTTTCAAATGTCTTAAATGTGTGGTACTTTTAGCTAATATTTTTATCTTGGAGTGAGTAACAATCTGATACTTATCCTTATCCGCTGGTCATTCAAAGGTTATCTGTTCTTTCATTTTTCTAATTTGTTCATTCCATTTTTAATTTTACTTCTTGTTCTTTATTTTTACATGACATTTCTTGGTTGAGTTATGGATACATATCTTTCTCACAGCTTATATATCCTTCTAAGTCTAAATGAGGACTACGTCAAGACACTTAATGGCAAAGTTTCACACCCTCCTAGTAGCTAGCCTGCAAAAATAGTGATACGGTAAATTGACAAGAAAAATTGGTTCTTTGGAGGATAGGAAGAATAATTGAAAAATGAAATAAGGGTTTTGACGTACAACTAAAAAAAAGTTTTCAATTAAAAAAGAATTTGGAGGAGATATCATAAATAAGATAAAGAAAATAATAATGTACGAAAATTAAAAGAAAACATCTCACATGAAACAAATTACTTAAAAATAGACTATAAGCTAGGAATGAACAAAATAACTTATTCTATACTAGAATAAGAATAAGCAGGTATATTTATATTTTAGGTTGTCAAGTTTAACATTTGTAAATAAGGCTCAAATATTTATTAATACTTTAGATAAAAATTCAAGTCTTACATTCTATAAATAAGGTTCAACTATTTATGGCTAAGACCTTAATAAGAGGTAACTTCATGTAAAACTCACATTTGATAATCAAATTGAGTGTTTTTAAAACTTTTTTGTATTTCTTGTATGAAAGTCTTGTTTTCTCAGTTGAATTTTAATTAGTGATTTCTCCTTTCTTAAAAGCATTCAAAAAATGTGTCAAGAAACTCAACAAGTGACAAAGTCAAATTTAGAGTAATGTACACTTGATAACATAAGCATCAACCTACCTTTTTATCTACTTTTGTTATCTTACACTATCATTCATCATCTTTTCCACTATATTTCTTGTGTTTTTGCTAAGTTTCCATTTTTTTTTTCTGACCACCACCTAAAATTTTCCCTGAACCACCAAAGTCTACAAAGAAACTCTGCCAAACACCTCACCTAACCTATTCAAAATTGCTCCAAGAAATCAAACAAAAAGCCACCCAGACCTTGAATCATAACTTGTAGCCTAACCCTTTTTGGTCTAGCTAGAGCCATCTATGATTCACCAAACTTAACTTGTTAGAACCCTTAAATAATACGCAATAAACCCCTCAATTATAGTTTCAAAAATATCAATAAAGATTATTAATAAGCACCACCTATCATACAACTTTCTTTTGCAAACCATAACATTTTCTCTCGGAGAATCTCACTCTAGACTAAAAAATGTAACTTTTTTGTTGGTTACTGTTTCTCATTTTTTTAAAAATACCATTATAATTTGCTATGAAGATTGGTAACAACTTGATGCAAAGCATGGCTGATGAGTGTAGGAATGTGTGAGGTGTTGGTACGAATATGAATGGATAAGCCTTTGAGGGACCGAAGAAGTGAAGAATCCAGCATCCCAGCCACACATATTTCTACATCAAATGGGTTGTCAGAGACATGGAGTTCAACAAATTATTCAAACTCTCTTGTAAGATCAACCAAAACATCTTACATTTGCTACAAAACCAAAACTTCAAAGTAAAAAGGTAAAATACTATGAATACCAATAACTCATGCCATGTTTTATGAAAAAAGAAAAAAGAGACTTTAAACTTAACCATTCCTATAAAACCAGATGAAGGATGAAGTTTATGCTCATTTAATGTATTATAATTTACTCTTATCTAAAAAAAATATGAAATCTCCAATACCATAGTTGCATCTAGATGCAAAAATTTCCATTGTCAAAATGAGTAATAATTTCCATTACTTAAATACAAGTCATTCAACAAAATGCAAAGAAATCCATTATTTAAAGAAATCCATTATTTAAAGAAATCCATTACTTGGCATTTTTTTAACCTGGTGAAGTGAATAAAGAACTAGTGAAATACAATTTTACATTTTGAGCATTTATTTAATGGATGGGTGACTTTGGATACCTATAATTCCTAAATCTGTGTACTCTTTGGGGCTTGCAGTGGTGGGAAGAAAAGGTGCATTAAGTGCATGAAATGTAGCAAATAATACTGGATACGAAAAGCTCAGAGATAGTGAGGGTGGTCCCTTCACATCTCAGTTTTGTAGCTCCAATTATTCACTTACATATACACAGTTTGTGATGTGAAACCAAACCCACGTTCCACTATTTGATTGTGGAAGATAAAATGAAGAAGCTAAGCTATAAGCTGCATGCTGCCGTGTGATTGCTTTGTTTTGTGGCCCCCCAATTTCTGCTCAACTCTACAACCATCCTTTCTGTTCTTGCTACTACTCATTGCACCCTCACCACTGCACAGATTTGTGTGGTAGGTCTACTTTTTCATGGGTCACTACCCTCCTTATTTTTACCAGGACGGCCTCAAAAAAATTAATTTAATCCTCAACTTAGGTGTAGTTCTTCCCTTTTTTTCCATTTTTTTCTTCTCAATAAGAACTATATCTTTTATATTTACTTCATGTACCTCTTGCATATCTTTTCAACTTCTTAAATTTAAAGTAGTTTTTCCTCAAATTCTAACACTTTAAATTTCAAAAAGAATTATTTTAGTTCTCTATCCAAACACTTTCTAGTTTTTCGTGGAAAGAAATAAGTTATAAATGTAATAGTAAGATAAGGTGATTAAATTAAGAAGGCCAATGTTTTTAATTCTATGGGAAAATAACGAAGTGTCTATAGCAATATTTCTAACTTCTAGACCTAAAAAACGATGAACAACAATGTTAACAGGTGAAAAGTTTGATTTTGACTAACCAATTGTATATTAAGAATATTTTGCATTATTTCTTTGTGAAGGTGTAAATCAAGTAAATTATTTAAAACCTATAGAACATCGATACGACTTTGAGAACAATTTGTCTTACATCCCAGCATGACCAAGAACTATTTTCATAACTTTCAGCTCTGTAACCAATGCGCTCTCAAGTCTACAAAATTTATCAAAGTCAAAGGTTCAACCATCTTGAGTATTTCTAATAACTTTGTCTATTCTTATTATATCATGGCTAATCAGATCCATTAATATTTAGTCGAACAAGGAGATTTTCAAATATTATTTGTAAGTTGGACTTGTGATCATGTTCATGGAATAACAATGCAAAATTGAAATGATTTGTGGAATACAATCTCACACATAGATATCTTTCAATGATCAAGTAAAAAGATCATGTTATTATGTCATCTTCAAGGCCTACGAAAGGATTAACAATATTCAAGATTGATTTTGATCAAATAAAATAGAAGTTACCTGGGAATAGTTACTAATATTTGATGAATAACTCATCAATTAAGGGTTTTATACCAATCAACCATTCTTTTAAATGACCATAGTCCTTCAAAATGTTAAAATCTTGTATATAACGATTGAAGTGCAAGATAATAGGAAAAACCTCTTGTTATTAGATAAAGGTTTCCAAAAAAAAGTAGTTGGAAATCCATTTGTAAGTTGAAGTTGTTGTGTAAGAGATTTTCCTTTTGAACCACAACATTATCTCCAAAAGGGTTATAAATGATGTATATCATAGAGATGAGTGTTGATGGTTCTATATAAAGTTACAAAGATTCAAACTTTGTTTATTTAATGAATCCTTTATACTTTGCTAAGACCTTATAATAGAGTTCACATGAATCAAACAAATTTGTGTACTAAAAATTAGATTGATATGCATTTAGAATAAAAATTTTCTAAATGGATAATTTTCACAAATCTAATATGACAATGTAACAATGTGTCAATATTGTTTAAAAAGATTGTCACTAAGTACAATTTCAAGCATCATGATGATTTGGTTGTACCTTAGCTCAATTGACCTCTGTTAGGAGACCATTGATGTCACCTACAATAATCTCCCAGGAGCAATTTTTCCTTTGGGGATCAAAGTTGTAACCTTGGCTCTAACACCAATTTTTGGATTGAGTGCTTACCACTAGACAAAAAGTTATAGATGATATAGGAGCGCAACTCATGCCACTTAAGAGCTTAGCAACCCAAGTGTCATGATTCAATTGTCACTTTACCCATTTGACCTTCGTCATTAAGACAATTGATATCACTTACAATAATTCTTTATTAGCGTTTCTTAACTTGGAAATTAAGTCTGAAGTGACAAATCACCATTCTTACTTATTTTATGGAGTCTTAGTGACCTAAGATTCTTCTTAACCATAAAGATAGAGATGATTAAGAAATAAAAAAGTCTAACACCGACATTTCTCACACAATTCACTCAAATTCATATACAACAATTTGAATTACTTAGTTAATAGAGTGATCCATTAGTTTGATTTAACATTAATCCTTTATTGTAGAAATGTTAAATTACTTAAAAGAAGATCTGAATTCCTTTTGTAAAATTTGTTAAACAATCAACATTAAGGTTGGAGAGTTAAAGATTGACTTATAGGTCTTAACAATTCGAAAGGATAAACGGTACCAATGCGTTTTCACCTATACCCTAAGTTAGAGCGTAATTGTCCAATTGTAGTTAAAATCATGAAATCGTTATATAGTTTATCTATCAAACAAGCATTAACAGAAAAATAAAAATGATATTAATAACATTAATAATAATATCAATAATATTAATAATAACAATGTTTTAGGTAAAATTAGCTAAGTTTTTAACATAATTTTTTCTATAGGTATTTTTAACATAACTTTTTTTTTATAGTGGATTAGAACTAAATATAACCAGTAAACTAAAAGCAAACATGCAAAAACAAAATGTGAACTGTTCCGTGAATAATACTAAAAAACTTTAAATGTATCAAAGCTTTTATGCCAACTGATGCAGAATCTCCAAGTCGGAGATGCAAAACGGGAGCTGGAAACATGTACAGTAATGGAGGAAAGATTTGGGTTGGATCATTTCACTCAAACTTCAAGGAGTGATTTTTGGATGAACGTGAGTGACTAAACTCACAAGATAAGAAAATCCAAAGAAATAAACTTTTTATTTTTTTTATGAATCTTTAATGATACGTTATTCTAAGATAAATAAAGGAGAAACATTTTGAAAGAGGAAGAAACAAGTTCATTTCTTTTCTATGTCGAAACTAAACATAAAAAAATAAAAAATAAAATTCTTTTTTTTATATATTTTTCATATCTCATCATGAAAAATAATACCGCTAATTCAACTGTCCAAAATTGGTGATTTTTTATCACCACTGCCCGAATCTTTTTCCGTTTACAATAAAAAATACATTTATTATAACCATACTATAATCACTTCACATTTCACATTCACTATTTCTCATGTATCCACTTGCTAAAAGGTAAAAAATAAAAAATGAATAAATAAAAAATAAAACTCATATATCTATATCTATATATATATATATATATATATATATATATATATATATATATATATATATATATATATATATATATATATATATATATAACAGTGTGAGAAAATATTGATGGGACTCACCTATTTTTGGATTTCATCTTTCATATTTCGTTCCTACCAATACTTAGCAAATGAAATCTATTTTCTTTATTTCACCTTCCATTCCTTCCTCGGCCAAACATATCATAAACTTCGTATTAGTTTATCTGTCCCTATCGGTATACTCTTTACACCAAAAATAGAAAAAGGTGATTGGGGGTTCCCTCCTCATTGTGTATTTGGTTACATTACATACACCATCCACCACATAACTTATTTGTGTCAATTTCTTTTCCTTAATACAGTGGTTATCTTTCTCATATTTTTACGAGTTTCAACATTATTTTATACATTCAACTTCCACAAACAATAAATATAATGTACATTTACTCTTCTTTCCAAGCTTATTTCTTTTGAAAAAACAAACCTTGAAATCTGGACATCATATCACATGCATAAAGCCTACAACATATGCATACAATAGCTCCAGCTCTCATACAAATAAGACCAACATATTATCTTGTGATGGTAAACTGTTATCATGTAAATCAAGTATTAATCAACTTTTTCCAACAAAAACACGTTTATTTAAGCATATTGTCTATCGGATGTTACATGAATATTATTCTTCACTATTCTCTTTCTTTTTTTCATTGGCTGATGTTAGAATTTTTGCAAATATCACTATAAAAATTTTGCACTGTCATATACCTTAGTGGGAGATCAAATCTTCATCTCTGAGTCACATCTATGATTCTTCCCCCAAACAAAATAATCCAAGTCAAAGAATATCTTTTATCAAAACTGTTTCACTCAAATTGATCTAATCTTCACATCTTTGAATCAAATCTATTCAAGTTTTAAACCTGTTCCATAAAAATAAAATAAAATGATACTTTTTGTATGTGGGTCCTTACGTACAATTATAAATACAGACAGATAAAAACTGATATTACTTTTGTAAGATAAAAACAATCAGACGGTTAACATAAGTACAAGAAAATTTGAAAAACTGTAATTGTATAGCTGTCATGACCATAAAACTAAACAGAGCAACATTTTCTTACTTCATAATCAAAGAGAAAAATGAACAGTGTGGGGCATAGATGCCATATTCTATGGTAAATTGTCGCTTTTGGAAATAATTAATAGCAGTTGTTCATGAGAAGCATCACCAATGAAACATCGACAGCAAGAGAAAGTACAACAAATGCGAGCAACTTTAGATATATGATAATAATGAGTCTCTACTCTGTAGGATTACACACACTTATTACCATACTTCACAATCTTAGAACAGATAGCGATAGGATTAGGAACTGCGAAGATAACAACAGATATGCTATGAAATAACCACAAGTCTGATCCTATATCACACCAAATTCATCTCAAATTGACACATAGCTTCATTTTTTAATTATATGTTACCTTCCACATTTCATTTTTCGTTTGGAAAAGACAAAGTTCATCAAAAATATCTTAGATGCCCTCTAGAAAGTTTCTCTTCATGACAGCGAGCTTGTGTTGCAAAGGAAAAAGGAATATTGCCCCTTACTTCACCTACTTCATTCGATTCTTTCTTTGACTTTTTAAGAAAACTTATATCAAATAATTAATTTTTAAACTTGATCAAATATTATAACAACTTTGCTGCTATGTAAGCTGAATAGAGTAAAAAATGCTGTTCTTTCTTGTGTATTATCCTTCTAGTAAAATAAAAACTGTAATACTTTATGGTTTGTATATATAATATCATGCTAGTTTTTTCTTTTTGTGATAGACCGAACATAAAATAAAACTTATGTGTTGTGTTGGGTCCGTTTTTAGTAGTTTATTAAATGTTACCTCTTTGGGTATATATATAAGGATCCGGAAGTTAGGTTAGGTTAGGTTGGTTTTATTGCTTTTGTAGTTCAAAAACTAGCAAGTTAAGCTTAGTTTAGCAAGAATTTACAGGTAAATGTGAAGTGAGAAACTTAGGGTCTTGACTTTGAAAAGAAAAAAACTGCATTATCCCAATATAGGCAAGTCAGCACCTCGGGTTGAGGGGTGCAATTCAATATGATAAGCTTGCTTTTAGGAAAATAATGCAGCCAAGAAGAGATAAAGATGGAGGTTTTATCTACCAATCTACTAAAAAAAATCAAAAGAGGGAAGCAATAATTACCAAATGAAAAAGAAAGAAACATGAATGGTACGTGGCGTTAGTTTTAGATTAGATCTATTGATCCTTTTAATTTAAACTATTAGAGGAGAAGGTGGCCATAAATGATAGGTTCATGGGGAAGCAATGAACAGGAACACTATAAGTGACTGGCTTTGAAAACTGTTACCACGTTAAAAATATATATATTATTATATAAAACACAGATGATAGTTGTCTCATCCCAAGTATAAAATAAAAACCACACTATATATAAACTTGGCAGCAGAAGAAATGAGTACCTAAAATATTGAGTTAGTGGTTAGAACTTGAGACTAACTATGGACGGTCTAGTTCAGCTGCAGAAGCAACTTGTTGATTACACTGCTTCCCTATTTCATGAGGTAAGTAAGTATATATGCTATGCAATTTCCACTTAACATTACAGTGAAATAGCTAGAAAAGGAAGGTTCATGAGCTATGTTTATTGGGTTATCTGCTTTCTGTTTTGCCTTGTTATTTCTCAATGTGGTGGTGTCTTTGTTTTCTTCAAAAGGGTTTTCTAGATGATCAATTTAACCAGCTTCAGCAACTTCAAGATGAAAGTAACCCAGATTTTGTGGTTGAAGTGGTCACTCTCTTTTTTGAAGACGCGGAGAGGCTTCTCAATGAGCTCACAAAAACACTGTAAGGGCACTGCAATTTCCTGTTTTGTTATACATCTTTAGACCAAGTAATGATGTTTCTTTGGGAACCTCTTTTTTTCTAACTCCACACTTCAATAATGTTGATTCATTCGTCTCAAACAGAGGCCAGCCTAGCATTGATTTTAAGAAGTTGGATGCTCATGTTCACCAGTTGAAGGGTAGCAGCTCCAGGTAATTTGTTCACATAGAACTTTTCTCAAAACAAACTATGTTGGTAATGTTGGCCTTGATTTCTTAAGTTGGTGTCACTAGAAATACCACATTGTTAGTCCCAGTTGTATTATTTTTGCCAAGACCTCATCTTTGTTAGAGCCTATTCTGGATGATACACTTCCATTTGTGGTACCTCACTACTTGGTGTTTATACAATTATCTTAAATTTGATGAACTTATTGGAAATGCAGCATTGGAGCACAGAGAGTTCACAGAGTCTGCATTTCCTTCCGAAACTCTTGCGAGGAGCAAAACGTTGAAGGGTAAGGTTCTTGACAATTCCATATCAAAATACACTTCTCTTATGTGGTGTGTGTGTGTGTGGTTTGATATGCTTTTTTTCTGTGGTAAAAGAAAAATCTTCATATGCTAATACGATATAAAATCTTGGTGTTCAGGTGTCTTAAAAACTTGCAACAAGTGACACATGAGTACTCCTTGGTGAAAAGCAAGCTTGAAACTCTCTTCAGGGTAAGGGCATGAGGTTCTTGTTTAGTGCTTTCTATAAAATCCCGAGAAGTGTTAAAATGTGTAGTTTTATCTTTGGACTTGTGTGATTGTAGATGGAGCAACAGATTTTGGCTGCTGGTGGATAGGTTTGTAGGTAGTATGATAGGAGGCAGAGATGTTTTGCTGCAATTGGAATTTGGAAATAACACTCGGAACAAATCATGTCTAATCTGCAAACGAAACAGACCCACTTCTATGTTGTATTTCACTTTGTGTATGATTTTGTCAAGTGGATCATGGTCTTGAAATTTATCATTTTAGCAAGAGTTGACCCATATTTAGTCCAAAAGCAACGCGAATAGCACATGCTTAGCTGTTGAAATAGTAACTATCTTGATTTTTGCCAACCAAATGTCATCTATAATAATTTCGTAATTGAATAACCATCTTGCTCTTGATGCAATACATTAGAAAGTAGAAATTAACTATGCTTGTTGAAACTGCTAAATGATAGATGCTATCATTTTCTTAAGGCGACAAACTTGAATGCTTCAAATTAAGGGTACCTTAACCTTAATCGCTTTTCTCAGCGTTATAATCCTAGTCTTGGTCCATATAATGCACATCCTTATGCAGGGGCAAATGAGTTCTGATACGGCGAATCCTTCAAAGAATAATACTCAGTTTATATTTAACTTAATCTAAAATTAACTGATCTATAAGATGAGGTTTACATTTAAGATTTCCTACAAATACGCATTGCAAAATTACTTTGATTTGCGTTCCACCAGCACTGGCCATGCACCTGCTTTTAAATCTATGTAGCAGGCATGTTTTTCGACAGTCACAAAATTTGTCAGCAATGAAAAATGCTCACTTAGAAGTAGTGCAGATGTTGGATATCTTATATCAATTACATATAAGGCCAAATTTATAGTATACAAGTGAGGACAATCTTTATCTTATAAGCTGGTTTTATAAGGTTGTTTTAGACTTAAAGTCACTTTACCATGATATCAGAGTTTATCCTGACGAAGTTTGACGAGGCCTATCGGACCATTATTCACAAATATTTAGTCTTCACGCACGAGTTGAGTAATCTCAATATAAGAAAAATGGATTAGAGATCTCACGTCTGATTATATAAGTAATTTTATGTTATATAAATGAGAGCAATTCTAACTATTAAATTCACTTCCTAATATAATTGTTGTTTAGAAGGAATGAAAAAAAAATGAAAGATACTGGTTAATGTTGATGTGTTATGAGCAAAATTTGCAGTTACGAGTCATATGTTGTCTGGTCTGAAATGAGATACATTGAATACATTGGTGTAGTTTACAAGGTCAACTTGTTTCAGATACGTGAGATGTCTCCTGGTCAGCACGTCATTTGCAGACAAGATCCAAAACCAAGCTAAGATTGCTGTAATAATAACTAATGACACAGTAGCTCATCATTTTTTTTTTCTCCTTAGTTACCGAAGACCATATTGTATTAATAAATATCAAACTTCTTTTACACCACACACTTATCTTATGTGATAAAAGTAATCTTATTCAAATTTCGAGATTATTGATTAATTTAAAACATGTTCATGCAGTTTATGGTAATCAATACTTTAATTGTATTATTAAATTTGTGCGCTAATTATGTATAGGCAATCCCGGAAGCAGCCTTGCTACTAGTGTCTTTGTTTAAGTTTTTTTAGAAAGGCAAGGTGATTTTTAAACAAACATAGAAGTAGAAAAAAAAATTGCCTTTTCTTTAGAGTCATTTGAAATTATTTCTTTTGAAAAACATATGCCGTAGAAGAAAGGGGTTTTTTTTATGAAAAAAAAAGGAGATATGTCTATGATTTTTGTGAAAACAAAATTATTCTCTGAATTTCATAGGATTTTATAGAATTTTTCTTAGTCTGCCATCTTAATTTATGTTTATATTTTTGTTATTAGTTAGCACATTGAGTCTTATCTTAGTCTTTTTTATTGTTGCATTCATTCATTTTTTTTTTTGTCGTTGTTACATCACATTCTAAATGTTCTCTTTTTTATATGATTCAT
>Ga0209700_109138_pt1 | contig 11827 bp, 4 predicted proteins | sample SiratroredBW_FD_187528 | JGI IMG/M metagenome (GOLD analysis project Ga0209700, IMG submission 187528) | Root nodule microbial communities of legume samples collected from California, USA - Siratro red BW (SPAdes) (version 2) | ecosystem: Host-associated > Plants > Roots > Nodule | place: USA...
GGGGGGGGGGGGGGGGGGGGGGGGGTTCTCCCATAAAAAAATCTCAAATGGGGTACGTTTGGCTAATAACTGGTATTTGGTATTGTACCAATATTCAGCCCACAGTATAAAATTAACCCAACTTTTGGGTTGTTCAATACTAAAGCACCTCAGATACGTCTCCAACACCCTATTCAAAACTTCTCTCTATCCATCCAATTCAGGATGACAAGTTGTACTCATCTTCAAGTTAGTGCCCTGCAATTAAAATTATTCCTTCCATAATAGACTAAGAAAAATAGAATCTCGGTCAATGACTATTGATGTTGGAAATATGTGTAGTTTAACCACCTTCTTAGTAAAGACTTTTGTCGTTGAATGTGCTGAATAAGGATGCTTTAATGGTATAAAATGACCATGTTTACTCAACCGATCTACCACCACTAATACGACATCATACCCATTGGATTTCGGTAGTCTGACAGCGAAATCCATACTAATCACTTCCCATATCACTTCCGGAATAGGTAACGGTTGTAATAAACCTTATGATGAGCATGTCTGATATTTATTTTGTTGACAAACCACACATTCAGCCACAAAGTCAAAAATCATCTTCATTCTCATCTATGTCCAAAATACTCCTAAGTGACCTCCAATAGGGGTAGTATGAAATTCATGGATGAACTTTGTAATTCGATTAGAAGTAGCTAATAACATCAATTGTCCTTTATAACGCAACTATTCTTTTTCCAAAGTATAATTTCCATGACTATCTAGATTATTCTTCAAATCTTCTGTAATTTTCTTCAACTCTGCATCTCTTTGAATCTCTTCCTGTACTGAATCAAAATCCTACAAAAAAGGTCTCCATATAACACCTAAATTTGCTTCACCTTCATCCTCTCCTTCCAATTTCCTTGACAAGGCGTATGCCAATTTATTAAAGGCCCCCATTTTGTAGATAATTTCAAAATCATACCCCAACAATTTGGCCAACCAATTATGTTGATTTTGTGTTGTAATCCTCTGCTACAGTAAATATCTAAGACTTTTTTTATCAGTGCATACTGTGAAACGTCTTCCCAGTAAGTATGGTCTCCAATGTTGTATGCCCAATACCAATGTCTAGCTCCTTCTCGTATATAGACTTGTTCAATGAAGATTCAGCCAAATCTTTGTTCAAATAAGCTATAGGTTTCTTACATTGTGTCAGCACAACTCATATTCCCTTCTCAAAATCGTCACACTCAATACAAAACGGTAAATTGAAATTCAGTAACCTTGATACTGGTGTTGATGTAATCACTTGTTGTTATTGCTTCATAACTTGAGTACTCTCATCATTCCACTCAAAGTTTCGTTCTTGAGTAGTTGTGTTAATGGTCGTGCTATTCTTCCATAGTTATATATGAATCAATGATAATAGCTCGTAAGGCCCAAAATCCCTCTCAAGGCCTTAATCGTTTTCGGAATAGACCAATTCAATATATCTTAATGTTTTTATGGGTTCATTCTTACTCCTTATCCAAATATGATAGGTCTCAAGTAATGTATCTCTTGCTTTCCAAATTCACAACACTTCTTAGAATTAGAAAAAAATCCATGTTATTGTAGACACCCTAACACTTGTTGAAGTTGTTTCAAATTATCTTTCCAAGTGTGGCTATATATTAAGATATCATCAAAAAAACAACAACACAAACCTCCTCAAAAAAGGATTTAATATCATGTTCATTACTTAAACAACTCTTCTGTTAAAGAAAAAATAGGTATTATCTTATTGATATCTAAAATTAAATTCTAGGTTAATTTTTATTCTATAGCTATTTTCTAGGATATTACATAAACTACAACCATTTATGTGATAAAAGTACAATTTTCAATCTTTATTATTAATACATGTAAAAGTTAATATAAAGAAGAAAGATAAACATAAGCATTATTATAGTACAATATTATATAAATTACATGTATATTTTTATTAGCATTAAATTAGTTTTACCTTAATAATTGGATAAAGAACTTTTTTTATTAATTAATTGTAATCAGTTAACGAGGGAGAAAAAGGCATTCCAATTGCAACATTTTATTCATCCAACCAAAGTGCATGCCAAGCAAATCAAAACTATGCATAGAAACTAATGGATCATCAGCAGAAAGCTCATTCCAGCAGGGAAAGCATACATGCACATTTTTTATTATCAAAATGAGAAAAAAAAAAGACCTAATCCAATTCTCACTCACTCACTCCCACATAATACAATTAACTAATTCTCCATTATTGTTATATGACATTACAGAGTAATTTCATACAAAATCCCTGTTTTGGTTGGCCTCCACCTTTCCCTTGCCAGCAGTGAAGACAATGTCAAGATTGTAGAGCACTGGGACCATGGTGAGGGAGCAGAGGAAGACCAAGACAGGGCCAAAGATCCAGAGCAACAGAGGGAGTCCTGCATAGAAGAGCCTGTTCCCCACAGTGTTGAGAATGAAGCCTTTCTCCAGGATCTCATTGATGTACTGTGGGGTAACCAGGGACATGGGGTCCTGAGGGGTGTTGATTAGGATGTTGACTTGGTTTAGGAACCTTATGGAGAGAGAGTGGCAGAAGAATGAGAAGAGGAAAATTGTGAGGAGAGTGACATATTTGAGGGCCACCATGAACTCCCCATGTGCCCCATACACTGCATCACTCAGTGGCTTCTTCACACTGTAGGTGCTGCTGATCACTGCTGCCAGGCCTGAGCAGAGGAGAATGGAAGTTGTGGCCATTAGAGTAGCACCCATGATTGTGTTCCTCAGTGATTGTACAGCCAGGATGTTTTTCTTGTCATTGTCCTGCCATAATCAACATACACATTTCAATTATATGAAAAAAAAAAAAAAAAAAAAAAAAAACTAAATCATTAAATCTTCATAAACTCTCAAACCCTAAAACATATAAGTAGGAAGGAAGCTGATACTTTAATCTTTTATTAATTAAAATTAGGATACTTTAAAATATTGAATAAAATAAATATAATTAGAATTTACTTAAATTTTTAAAAATGTGTTTTTCTCATACAAAAATATGGAGGGACTATTTTATAATACCTGAGAATAAATAGTGTGTGTGTGTATATATATATATTGTAAAAAAATTAGTTCAAATTAATTAATAAAAATAAAAATATTTATTTGTTGTTAATATAAGAAAAAATATATTGAGTGTGTAAAATTGTTAAACTCATGACATTAAATGTTTCTAATGGAAACTACCCTGGATCTTCATTTTTCATGAAACCACAACTATTATAATTGGAAATATACAAGTAAACGGAAGATCATTAAAGGACAAATGCTACTCTGTCTTTTTTTTTTATATAGGAAACAAATGATAATGCATTATTTGTCTCTTGGAAGAAAGACCAAAAATAGTAATAGTTAACATTTTTTAATATATATTTTTGTGGCTAGGTAAAATATATGTTATATCTGTTAATAACTATGCATTTTATTCTCTTTTTAACTATTTTATTAATTATTTAAGAAAGTTAGTTAACTTTTTATGTTATAATACGTTTCTAGATTTATTGTTCCAAAAATAACCTTGATCTGGTGATTGCGAAATGTTATTTGTATATATTGTACGAAGATCTTGATAATTAAGAGAAAAGACGATAAAATTAGAAAAATATAAGAGAAAATAATATTTTTTTTTACTCACAGATAAAATAAATAATACCATGAAAATTACCTGCATAGCAAAGCAATATTTTCAGTTTCTTAAAAGGAATACGAAAAAGATTTATAAAATATATAGCTATGGTTAATGCTTACAATTACATCGTCTTTTAGCCTTTCTTTGGATCTACGGATCCGCTCTTTATGCATACGGATTTTTAAAGAAAGTGTGAAAAATGAAAATAAATATACGAAAAATGATGTATATTTTGGATCTGAAATTTTCATCATAAATTTGAAAAGAAAATATACATAATCAATTGTAGATTTAGGGTTTATAATTAAAGTTTAGCGTTTAATCAACTATGTACAAAACCATAATTGATTATGTTTATTATTTATGAATATATATTATCCTTGAGTGTATGTTTATGTTATAATAAAATAAATAATTAAAATAGAACACATTAAAATAATAAATAAATAGAACAAGTTAATTCAATATTTTATTAATATATATTATTATAGTTTGAAATATAAGTTTTTATTTATTAATATTTTATAATAATTATATTTTGTTTTAAAAATTGTATTAATTAGAATTTGTATTTTAAAAATTATTTTTATATAATATTTTTTTTAAAATATAATTATTCTATTAACATATATTATAAACTTGCCATACACTCTCCATTTTTCTTTTCCTCCATCCAAATACCTACTTTCCCCTCTTTCTCTTTTTCAACCTTTTAATGCAAGCATCGTTTTGACATATCCGTTTTATTGTTTAGGAATGATGGAAAGGCACGCTGAATGTTCTTGATGGGGAACGCTCATATGATATAACAGATTTGGTTTAGGTAAATAAGATAAGATTTGAGATTTGTTTTAATATTCTTAAAAGTTAAAGATATGTTTTCGTACCATGACAAGACTTGTTATTTGCACATAGTGAAGAATTCACAAAAAATAGTTATTCTTTTTCTCATTGTTTAAGAGATTAGATCGATAATTGTATTAATGTTGATTTAATTATGATTTAAAACACAATTTTTTTCTCCGCATCTTGGGACATTACATGGTGGGACAACGTTTTCAACGAATAAGAAAGATTAGGAAACACCACATATGTTGTTCACGACTCAGCATGCACTAAATCCGAATAATGTTGATTTGTTTTTCAGGTTGACCTATATATGTAAAAAAAGTTCAACTTATACACATAACTTTTAGAAAATTTATATTTTTTTTAATTTGAGTGTTATAATGTAATTACATAATACTTTGATTGCATGTGTTAAATTCTAAAAAAATGTCAATAAAATTATAACTAAATAATAATTCATATTTATATATTTTTGTTAATTTAAGTTAATTTTGATAAATATTAGTGGAGTATGTATTACTTTTAAGACATAAATTTAGTGATATAAACTTTTAATTCAACAATTAGATAGTAAAAAGTATATATTAAATAAAAATTATTAATATATTATTATAAACGGAAACACACGTGTTCTGTGTATTTGTACTTTTTTATTTAAAAAATACATATTAAAAAGATATAATTTAAAAATCATATATATATATATATATATATATATATATATATATATATTATTAAATATTAATGTAAATTTAAATTAAGAAAATTCATAACAAACTTTAGATTATGTGTCCATAAATAGCAATTATAGAAAATACTCGTAGACTGTGAAGGAAAGTAATTTATAAGTTTAAATCCATTTTTCTCTTAATATAATTTTGGTTCTATAAATATTTGACAGACATTTTGGTTACTGAAGTTTTTAAATTAAATAATTTGGATTTAATATGGTATATTAGGCTAATTTTTAAAAAATGTTAACTTATTTTTGTGATAACTATGTGAAATGTTATAATTAAACATTATTATTAATATTTTCGTAACCTACATATAATCATTGACAAACATGTAAATATTTTCTGTTAAAAAATGAAAGATATATTAACAGTATTCCAGAAATATTTAATTTTATAAAAAATTGAGGATCACACATACAATTAAATTTTTATAAATATTAAAATTAAATATGGAGTAAAAATATATTTAAATATAATTTCTATTGTTATGCACACATTTCTTTGAATATATTATGATAAGTTTGTGGATTTGTCATGCACATTATCCATATGGATACTTAACTATACCATAAGGACATTCTTTCTTGTTTTACAAGAACAAATCAAGAAAAGCTAAATGCCAAAGAATATGGAATTAAACTTGGAATATACTCAGTGCAAGTATTCTATGTTCTTCTTATTCTCCACGGAAATGATATATGCATAAAGATTCCAAGACAAGATTGTAGATAGTATTCATAGCCAAAATTTGAGACAGAAAAGTATGATTCCTGAAATGCTAAAAACGGAGGTATAGTATATAACAACAAATTGTTCTCCTACCTTCACCAATCAGGATGTGTCTAAATACTTTAAGGGTTTTGGCAAATTTTGTTATTTCAGTCTGATCGTAATATAACTCATTATTTTTTTAATGTATTTTTTAAAAAAATTGAAGTGTAAAATGTTTAACTAAATTTTAATAATCAAACAGTCTTATTTAGTGGTAATCCATTCAAAATCACCTATTTGTTATATAATTGATCTCAAATTTCATTTAAAAATTTTAACCATGAAAATTTTCTTTTAATAATGATAATAATTGTAAGTATTATTCATAATATTCTATAAATGTTACACTTATTTAAAATTCATTTTTTAATGAAAATTTTATATATTCCTAATAGGGCTTTACTTTATGTTACTATTATTTGCTTAGTACCATCAATTTGAAAAAAAAATAAATCAAAAACCAGTATTATCAAACTAATGTTTTCAATTTTTATGATATTATTTTGTGTCTATATTTTTGTAAATTGTATAATAAATACATGAGCCAGTAATTAAATTCAAAAGTATTTTATAAAAAAAAATATAAAAATATCATGCATTATAGAAAATCTTATATTTTTATTAGGATATTTTACAAATTAACAATTTAGAGTTAACGTAGAACATAGATCAAGACCAAAAAAACTGTTTGATATATTATTAAATTTTGAACTGCAAAATAAAGGGTTTAAACTTAACATTTTTTTTCTGTGTAAAAACTTTTCCACTATCCTGCAATCTAGTAAAGTAATAGTAATTAATAACCAATTATAAAAAAAAAATGTATTGTTTAGCCTCTCATAGCAGTCTTAATTAGTCATATCTTTTCAATACCAAAAGTCGACAGCAATTATGGTGCTCTATAACAGCAATGAAAGTGGCTGGTAATTCATTTTCCAACAATTAAATTATATATGATCAACTATGTAGGATTTGTGAAAATATTACTAGTAATTACAGAAGACTGTCACAAAACATCCCATTTGTTGCTGGTAAAACCCTGATTGTTATTGTCTTTCATAATTAACCTTTTAACCTCAATTTTTCATTTGGCAAAAGTTGTAATCTGAGACATGTTTCATCGGCCATTAGCCATGGAAACAAAAATTTCTGGAAGTAATAATTTGAAAAACAAATCATGATAAGTAATGGTGAAAAGGATCATACTATAGAAAATGAAAGCTAAATCAACAGAAAAATGAAAAGAAAAAAGACACGTACCTTCATCATGGCATTAACCCAATTTCTACGACCACTAGCATTGATGCCAATGATGGTAGTGTGAGGCTGAGTTCGAACCTTATGCCATAGCCAGAAATGGTAGCCAATGCTTGTAAGAAACCCCAAAGGAACCAATATCACATCCAAGTAGCACTTCCTCCATTCCATGGTGATCTTGATTTCAAGAGAGAGAGAAAATTTGGTAGAATGGAATATTGGTGTTGCTTAACTGCACTTCCTCCTCTTGAACTCTTTTCTGAGAGAGCAATTTGCGTTTAAAATTGGTGACACTCTTCTCTCAACTATGGCAAGCTCCAACGCCATATATAGGCACATCACAAGAGATGTACGTGGACATGTTTCAAGGTTTGTTCTAAGAATAATCAAAGACCCCTACTTTTTCACTATATTACAAACATTGGAATATTTTTTATTTGTGGTAGTGGATGACTTTTTGCACCTTTGTCGCCTGCTTTTTTTTCCCAACTAGTTTAACTTTAATCCCTATTTGTTTTTCTTCCACGTTCTAACAAATAATAGTGCTTGGAATTATTTACACCCATTAATTTTATGTCATTAATTTTATGTCATATATAATGTTAAGCATGCTCACCAAAAATTTATATATATATACCCACGCATTAATTGTATAAATTTGTATTTTCTCTCGCTTATTTATACAAATTTCATAACCATGCAATGAACATATAAAGTTAAGATTATATGTGATTTTTCTTTGATTTTCATTAATGTAAATTGTCTACTTTGGTTATTTATATGTTGTTTCTAATTATAGATTTGGTTTTAAATTAAACAAAATTACCCTCTTTATTAATCTTTCTATGCATAAGTTGTTAATTCTGTTTAATATTCTAGAGTTTATAATATGGACAATAATTAAGATTAGAGGACAGCTTTTTAGTGAAAATTTTATAAAATTTGAAGGATTTTATCTTATGTAAAATTACGATTTGAAGAGAAAAAAATGATAAAATTTTTATTTGGGTGAAATTTTATATTTTTCCTGATACGATTTTAGCAATAGGTTTAAGAAAATTCATTCTTTCAAACTGTGAACATTTTGAACATAAAATGAGGATAAGTGAGTTTTTTTCCATAATATTGACTTTTAAGACCTAACTTTTAATTAGAAATAATTGAATAAAAAAGTCAATGTTTAATTTTAGAAACAAAACTGGTGAATAGACTATATCTAAAAAATTAAGAGTATAACTGAATATTAAAATAAAAACAAATTTAAATCCTTAATTCTTGACTCTTCTAAACAGATCATTCCTATACAAAAATTAAAAGTATTTTCTAATTATCATGGATATTAGATCTAAATCTAGTATAAAGACAACTCAACCACCTAATTTTAATTGACCCTCAAACTTAAAGACCTAAACATATAAACATTTATTTAAAATTATTCAATCAATTCTCTTTGTTTTTTATTATTATTTTAAGTTTTGATTCACTTAAGTGTCTAAAAGTCTTTTGCGGATGAACGTTTATTTAGTATTTGATTGTGTCAAAATAAAATAAAAAATACTAAGGTAAAGGAGAGATGTCATTTTGCAAGAAGCATTAAATCTTGAATTGTTATCAATTTTAATAACTTTTCCCTTCTTTTGAACATATCAACTTAGTTAAGAGTACATGTAACACTAAAGCAACAATTACACAACTGAAGAATGGACATATGGGTCTGAGATATAATTGAAGACTTTATACATTATGGCACTCTTGCTCATTTTGTTCATAAGAATAATGCAAGAAAAACAAAAGGACAAGGAGTATTTTGTTCATATAATGCAAGAAAAACAAAAGGACAAGGAGTAGGAAGAAGATTATGATCGTGAGAACTATAGAAGATATTAAGGTGCATGACAAAGTAATTAGCAAAGTGAAAATGAGAACAATCAAGAACAAAATAAAAATACCAAACACCTTAGTAGGAATCATTAATTGTTGATAGACTTGGTGGTGGACAACACTTAAACTCAAATCACACAAAGACACTTCCAAATTATAAACACAACTAGTATATTTTACTAATAGAAAAAGTCATTTTTACATTAGTTTTAGAGGACATTCTACAACGGTTTCAGAATCCATGAAGATTATAGGTTCTATAATCGATGTAGTACATGCATATACTACATCAATTGATAAATAAATTACCAACATAAAATATCAATCCTAAAAACGTTCAGGAGGAGATAATATATCGATTGTGGTTCTCAACCAATATAGTATTTATCCTATTACATCGGTTGAGAGTCACAACCGATGTAATATATACCCTACTCCAAATTTTGAATTTTTTATTGAAACTCAATTCAATATAAAAAATAAAAAAACAATTATCTTAATAGACCAAAATGCAAAATCACAATCAAGAAGTAAAATATATTTTCTACTATCTAATTTTATTTATGGAGTCCCAAACACCTATAAACAAAAGCATTCATCAAAGAAAGTACTCTATTAATTTTTTTTTCACTTTTCATATTTTTATTGGAAACTTTTATTAACTTGTGAATTTGAAAATTTTCTTCAACTCAACCTTCATTATTCAATGCTTGGATGTTACTAGCATAGTTCAGAATCTCTAATTATGAAACTTTATTCCTTCTCATCCAATGACGTTGAACTTTCCTCTAAGAACATCATGAAATTTATTCCATTCCTCTCTTTGTTCTTTTTTCATTATACTTCCAAATTTTTCCCCAGAAAATCTCAAATGAAAAAAATGATAATTAGAAATACAGGATGCGAGTAAGAACTTGACCAGGTACATTTTATGTCTTTTACCGCTATATCTTTATATTAATTCTAACGAACTTTATAGTTTCCATTATCTGAGAAAAAAAAAAAACTACCCGTAAAATTTGAAAGTATTTTTATCATGTAATTATAATCATGATTTTTAAACAAAAATTAAAATATTTTTTAACTGTCTTTTATACATATTTTATCATAATTTTATGATGAAAATTTACGAATATTTGTATTATATAATTATAAATTATAAAATTAATGAAAATTGTTTTATAATCATTTTATGTATATACTTTCTTTATAACTTTTATAAAAAATTTTGTAATTTTATAGTTAATTTTATTATAATATTTAATTTTTAATTATGTTTATTTTTATTGCGAGCGTACATGATTTCACAAGTTAAAATTAATGACTTAACTATATTCTCTCTTAATGAATTAAGTAATTGTTTCTTACAGGAGTAGATGTAATGATACGTATATATAACTATATAATTCATAAATTAAAAAAAAATATTACACGCAGTTAAATCAATAAATTAAGATCATCATACTATATATGATTTAAACTATTTTAGAGATAAAATAGTGGAAGAAGAAGGGCAAAAACTAATTCTTATAAACTTTTTATTTCCAAACGAAACTATGCGAGTTGTAAGAAACGGGTAAGTTATCAACGCGACACGTCGCGATTTTTTAGAAGAAACGCAATTGCGCTAACTGTCTCAAACTTTGCCGTTTCATGCAACTAAGCAGTGCCGTTCCGCTCACACCTTTGTCGTTAACGACAAGTTCTTGACAACACAGTCACTCCCAGTTTCAACGAATTAACGTTTGTTTGGTTTGGCGTTTTCAAGAACCTAAAATGTACATGCCTAATTTAGAATGATAAATTATTTTTTATTCATAAACAATTGTATGAACTTCTTCCTAGATTAACAAATAGGAAATATAGAGATTAACAAAATAAGAATACATCTATAGGTAATACCTGAATTTTGAATTTGGGTATGTAAATATTCGATCTTTTCCTTACAGTTGTTTTTGTGTTAACACTAAGCACTTTTAGAGTATTTAATATTTTATTTTAAAATTTATCTAATTACTTTTCTGTTATTTGACATTGAAAAGAAGAAAATATACTTTTTTTAGTATTGAGTTTTTTTTCTAATGTATGTTTTTTTTCTGTAACTTTTATTTTTCGTACAAAAAAGTATTCATGAGCATTGAATTTTTGCTAATATATGTTTGTTTTCTATAATTTTTATTTTTTGTAAAAAAATTATTCATGAATATTTGAGCATGTATGAATTCAAGGATAGAGATAAAATATATATTTAATACTCATTAAATATTGAGGGCAAACATAAGTATTCAATTTTCACATTAAGGAAGAAGATATATATCGGAGTCGTCTCGATGTCATCTTAATATAATCAAAACTTTTCGGTTTCTCCGGATTCTCCAATCTATTCAAAATAGGTTGTTTAAAAATGGATTAAAAGTATTAATATATCTCTTTAGGAACGAGTTGATAAAAGATTTTTTTAAAATATGAATTATTTATTTATAAAACTAATTTAAATAGAAAAATGTAGTTAAAGAATATAAAGTTTTTAAAATTTTCATTTAAATATTATTTTTTATTAATATTAGAAAAATTATATTATAAAATAAGCTAAGAATAATATATATATATATATATATATATATATATATATATATATATATATATTATA
>Ga0209700_109139_pt1 | contig 11824 bp, 7 predicted proteins | sample SiratroredBW_FD_187528 | JGI IMG/M metagenome (GOLD analysis project Ga0209700, IMG submission 187528) | Root nodule microbial communities of legume samples collected from California, USA - Siratro red BW (SPAdes) (version 2) | ecosystem: Host-associated > Plants > Roots > Nodule | place: USA...
TCAGTCCCACCTCCAAAATCCCATTCACTTCTCAGAAAATAATAATTTGGTAAGGTAATTGCAATTTTTTTTCTTTCACAGATTGTCCAATCTGCAATGATATTTTTCCTGTACCTTCATTATTACGGATTGTAGAATCCGCAATTAGAATTTTTTTCAATGAATTGCGGATTGTAGAATCATAATGCAAGACTGGATATTCTAAGTGGAAGGGATGAAGGGTAGAATTGGATTAAAATAAATTTTAAAAGGCTAAAATTGTAATTTGCTATTTACTATGGAGATTCAGGAAGACGCTATGGAGGTACAGGAAGAATCAGTCCCTAGTCGATCATGTGAGTGTCCTAGTCCAGACGAATTCTTCCTCCACCTCCATACTTTTTTTCTACACCTCCATAGCTAAAATGAAATTACTCATATAATCTTACTTAAAAATTTAAAAAGTCAGCATTGTCCTCCACCTCCTTCACCTCCTTAACTTCATCCGTGGAGCATTTTCCTACTCACCATCATTCTAAGAGGTTATTTTTTTTGGCAAAATCTTCAATTAAAGTTTCAACAAAATTGTAGGTAAGTAATTTTTTATATTTATGAGGAATTTGTGAGATGTATTGTAGATTTGAGTGGTTAATTTGATGATTTGGGTGGTATTGGACGATGAATGGAGACATTGTCGATTTGAGAGTTGGTGAATGGAGACATTGTCGATTTGAGAGTTGGTGAATGGAGACATTGTTGATTTGAGAGTTTATGAACCCGATGGGATACCATCCGATTGTCATTTGCAAAATAAAATGATAACCAGATGGTACCCCATTCGGTTTACATTGAACCGAATAGGGTGCCATCCAATTTATATTTTGAAAAAAAAAATGTAAACTAGTTGGGGTGCCATCCAATTGTCATTTTGTTTTGGAGTGCCATTCAATTGTCATTTTGTTTTGTAAATGATAAATGGATCATACCTCAAAGTCATTTTAATCATTTCAGCATGAATATTTTTGGAATTAATTTTTTTCATAGAGATACTGAGTATGAAAGGGGAGGAAGAATTTGTCCCTAGTCCAATACCCTCAAATTCAGCAACTGATCCACAAGGCCCAATGAAAAAAAAACTTTATATTAGTGGTACACCAAACTGAATACAACAGTGAAACTATAGTAGCATTAAATTTTCTAGGAATAAAGTTATACCATTAATGAGTTGGCAAAACTGCATAAAATTTGACAACATGTTTTTTTTCTAATGTAGGAAAAAATGTGCTCTCATTATTCAGTTTTGAAGGGCTTTTTCTTTCTGCACTCGCAGAATGTCTAACTGCACACACATAATATCCTTTGTAAAAGTATCTTTTGACTAGAAATGTTCTAAAATAAGCTTTTCAGAAATAGAATTTTTAAAATAGGATTTCCATATCATATTTTTTAAACTCATAAAATATATTGTGGAAAGAAGTTTTAGAATACAATTTTTAAAATAAGTTTTTCAGAACATATATATAATACCTTCCATAACGAGTTTTCGTAAACAGAGAATGAGTTTTCCATCTCTTCCTCTTCTTTCTCTCAAAGGCAACGAGTGCAGGAAGAAAAAGCCTATCCATGTTCGTGGATATTTTGCTAGGCCAGTGGCTATTCTTTGAAATTTCACCTTAATATTAAGTCCATAAAAACTTAGAAAATCACAAAAATTAACAATTTCTTTTCTTTTCCATAATGTAGGAAAACTAGAAGTTTTGTTACCTTATAATAATTACACTCCTGGGTCCTCCAAGAGTGAAACAGGGGTGATGGAAAGATGTTGGTGACACCACATGAAACACAACACACCTTAAAAATGTATTTTGCCCTGAAAAGTGGTCCTTCTACAATGTCTTTACCTTCGTGGTGTTTTTTGTTCTGGTCACTCATGCTTGAGCACAATGCTTCTTCTTTATTCCTCTTGCCCTCAAATTTTGGTCTTACAACCCTTACATATCGAAGCAGAAACGTTTTAAATAAGAGAATAAGAGGTAGTGTCACGTCCTTATTGCAAAGTTGGGTCTTAATTATGACATGAAGTTAATGCACCACTAAATAACAAAGCAAATAGCTATATTTCTACTTCCTTTCGTTGTCGTGTTTGGTTTTCTATACTAAACCACGTTTGGGACCAGAAGCGCAATACAGTGGCAGCGAATGGGAAACATTTTACAATGTAACTCCCATTAATGGTCTATGGTCCCTCTCCTTTTGTTTTTGGTCTCAAAAGATTTTCCTAGATACACTATTCTTTCGTTTCATCACACTTGCTTTATTTCTAATTTCACAACTAATTATTTACTAACATGTGATTCATGTCAACATGTATTCAATACAAGTCGTTAGATACCTAAGTTTCTTAACCTATGAAATTTAATGTTGGATCCCAAGTTGTGACTGAAAATATTATTTTATTTGAAGGTAAGCCAACAAATTATGTATATACAATAAATTTCTTATAAACTTTTTATAAATATATATTCTATTGAAGAGTTGGTTGACTCATCTTTATTTATTCCTGGAAATACGAGAAAGAGAATAAATATCCTCTTTATTAGGAGGTTAATATATATATATATTCCTAAATATTGTTTACTGAAGTTACACTCCCAAATTTTAAGTGACTCTACAAATAAATATCTTTGTTTTTACGGAAATAAAACTATAGTATGCAATACCTCACCCATCCCTATCACATTTATCTAATTTTCTTTTCTATTTTCTTTTCATTTTTTAATTAGATAAAATCTATTTTTGTAAAAAATTACCGCCGAACATGTTTATGGGAATAGTACTCTTTATCATAATATTCCCAAAAAATATGATTCTTTGTAACCTGAAATAAAATCTCTTAAAACATTAATTACAATAATAAGGTATTTTAAAACATTAATATATATATATATATATATATATATATATATATATATATATATATATATATATATATTGTTCTTTTATTGTTAAGTTCTTGATAATATCATATTTATTTTATTACAATTATTTAATTAATATTTATAATAATAAGATATGCATGAGTTCAAATAGAGGATGATATTGCGTATGAGGATAAAAATAATTTGGCTCGGGGATGAGAACATTAAAATGCGCAATCGTCTCCACCCCATTAATAATAATTATCATAATTATATATATAATAGTTTTTTATTTTTTATTGAATATATATATATATATATATATATATATATATATATATATAAAATAAGTTTACTTATTCATAAATTGTTTAGTATACAAAAGGTATAAATAATTTGTTATTATTAAAAATACGTCTGCAAATGTATAAAAGAAATTTCGTGAACACTTACTAAATAGTTAAACCAAGAAGTATTTTTAGTATTTTCATTTTTTTAAAACGAAAAAAAAAAACACTTTTCTGAGAAATAAAATAACAGAAAATGAAAAAAAAAATATTTCTTAAAAACCACACGGTCAAGCAGTCCCTTACACTGCAGACAAAACTTACTTGCAATTGCGATCCATTCGCTACCACTGTTCTTGTCCATTTAAAACCAATTTAATTAATGGCATTTCAACTATTAAGAGATTAATTTAGTACTATTAAAAACCAATTTATTGTCATATATAAACTACATTACCATACCAAAAACATAAAAGAAGAACTAGATTTGTCTGACACAAACGTGTTATAGTGTTATATATATGGTTTTTGCACTTGAAACTCCACTTACTCAGCATTTTGCAAAACCCTCTGTTTCCTCTGTTTTTCTCTCACCTTTGCTCTCTTTCCACTCTCAACTCTGAACCATGATTGCGATGTCTGAGAAACCATTTCAACCAGTTCCTCCACAGGTTTCAGACACCACCTTCTGTCCTTCTTCTAAGAGGTACCAAACTTTGTGCTTCACTAGTTTCTCTATTTAGCTTTACACTTTGCAAACCATTTTTTTTTTTGGCAGAAAAAAGTCCCTTCCACCCCATGATTCTCTAGTCCACAATCTTCAATCTTGTTCAGCTCATTGTACTTCTAAGGAGATCAAGCACCACATTAAAACTACACATTACTTTTATCATGGTCTAATAGTATTATACATTGAATTAATGTTATTTTTGCTATTAAAATCTGTTTAAGCAAGTAATGTCTCTTAATAAAAGTTATATATGATCTGAGGTGTAGGTTGAAGTTCTAACTATATGTTATGCAGAAAAAAATCAACAAACTTATAATTTATTGTTATTTTTTGGTTGTTCAATGCTCTTACGTTTGATATTATACTTTAGGTTGGAAGGGAAAATTGCTATTGTAACTGGGGGTGCTAGGGGCATAGGTGAAGCAACTGTGAGGGTTTTTGTGAAGCATGGTGCAAAGGTGGTGATTGGTGATGTTGAGGATGCAGCTGGAGCCATGCTTGCTGAGACATTGTCTCCTTCAGCTACCTATGTCCACTGTGATGTCAGCTTGGAGAAAGAGGTTGAAAACTTGGTAAGTTTCACAATTTCTCGCTATGGACACCTTGACATCATGTTCAACAATGCCGGGGTGCTAGGGAACCAGTCCAAGAACAAGAGCATTGTGAACTTTGACCCTGATGAGTTCAACAGAGTGATGTGTGTGAATGTGAAGGGAGTGGCTTTGGGAATGAAACATGCTGCAAGGGTGATGATTCCAAGAGGAGTAGGGTGCATTATCTCAACTTCTAGTGTGGCTGGTTTCATGGGGGGGCTTGGACCACATGCTTACACAGCCTCAAAGCATGCCATAGTTGGCCTCACAAAGAACACTTCTTGTGAGCTGGGGAAGTATGGGATAAGGGTCAATTGCATTTCACCATTTGGGGTGGCTACTTCCATGCTTGTGAATGCATGGAGGGCTTGTCATGATGAAGAGGGTGATCATGAGGGCATCAATTTTGGGGTGCCTTTCCCAGAGGAAGTGGAGAAAATGGAGGAGTTTGTGAGAGGTCTTGCCAACTTGAGAGGAACAACTTTGAGGGCTGTGGACATTGCTGAGGCTGCACTTTATCTTGCTAGTGACGAATCCAAGTATGTGAGTGGTCACAATCTTGTTGTGGATGGTGGAGTCACTTCCTCAAGAAATTGTATTGGATTGTAACTTCAATTTCTTGGTATATTCATGTTCCTTGTTTTTCTTGATAGTTGGTAGCTGTCGGTGTAGGATCATGCAGATGTGTCAAGCTTGCATAATGATTCTCAATCAATAATTATCCAATATACATAGTTGCACTTATTTTGAAGACTAAATACTTTGAAAGATTTGTAGATGTTCATTCAATGACTTTTATATTGGATTGCGAGACAATTTAGAAGAGATTGATAGATTATTAAATCTATCTATTAGCTCAATCTCAATAATATCACTTTAATTGACTACCAAACATACAAATCATAATATAAAAGAGAGATATCTGCAGCTAATAAATAAATGTTGCATGCAATGTTGTTCGAATAATTGTGGGTATTGAATTCGTTGATATTTTTTAACTTAATATTAGCATAGGATTGAGTTGTAGATATTATCTGATTTAGTTGTTGGAAAAATTGCAGTATTTGTTCATTGAATCTTGACATGTGTATGTAGCTGATGGAAAAGTGAATTTGATTAGACTAATGGTGGCTCAGAGAATGTAAGATTCCATGATTAAGGTTATGTGCAATGTAAGGCTGTGGAAGGGAGGTGAATAAGAAGGGAAACCTCAAGTATCTAATTAACATTGCATTACATGGAAAAAAAGAAGAAAAGAATCAAATCTAAATCTAAATCATTAACAGAGGAATATGATTCCTTGGTTAAGTGAAAGATTTGAAATGCCTGTAATCCTACAAAGTTGCATGGTGTCAACATGGCTGTTTTTAAATTTAGTTTCTAGTTTTGTGAAAGGTCAACTATCAACTATTTATTTTTGAAGGATTATTCTGTTCATGTTACTCATAGTAAAACTTCAAGACGGTTATGCAGTATATTTTTCGAAGCTGAGGAGATTTCAAACTAGATCAAAAAAAAAATAATAATATCACCTTCAACTTAAAATTTTCAAATTAAGTTCATAAATCTTATTTTTATATATTATTTATTTATTTTATTTTTATATAAAATAAAACTTAAACTTATATTTAGATACTTAACTTCATCTTCGTTCATATTCGTATAATTCAATTTTAAATACATAATACTACTTATATTAATAATTAACGGGGTTGTGCATGTATTTGGCAGCTATGAAACAAACAAAGAATCAGATGAAAATAATAGGACGTCACCAGTTGCTGTAGGTACAGGGCATCTTTGTTTTCATTAGTAATTGGATTGTCAATGTTAATTTAATCAAAATTTGAATATAAAATCTATAGAAGAGTTAAAAATTGATTCAAGCATTTCTACTTATTATACATCTTAACTGATATAGGATCATTTTATACAGTTTTGATGTAACTTTGGATCCTAGAAAATTTTGACAGGTTACTAGTTGGTTCAAAATATTTTTTGAGTTTTTGAAAATATATGTCCTTTCCTAGTTTGTTCCAACCAAGGTTAAAAAAATTTATAAATTAGTATTTCATAATAAAATTTTTACGATAAGATATAATAGTTAGTATGTTGGCACGACATATTAAGTAATACGTTACTTGTTATATTATCCTCAAATTTTATAAGATAGAGATAACACATAATGTATCACTTAACGTGTCATATGATCTAATTTTGTTAGTTAATATCATCTATATTAGTTAATATTATCTATATGTTTACATAGTTTAAACATTCACTTAGTAATAAGTATTTTGAATTTAAGTTCTGGATACATAAACATATAATTATATTAAATGATTAAAAAATTATCACTTGATATAATCTTATAGTTAAACAACATTAGCTATGATCTTATAACAAAAATAATTAAGCATTAATTGGGTGGCAGGCACTACACTTGCTTCCTCATGGGTGATTATAGTAAGATGCATGATTTTGGAGCTTGATTAGTTTATGTTGAATCACCCAATAAGTACTTCAGAAAGTACAACCAAGTTGATGGAAATGCAAAGTGTTCTTATCAACAATCATATACTAACATTGTCTTTGGCATTTTATAAGGTGTAAGGGCCATGATGTAGCCCTTTATTAGGGCACCCTAGTTGGTTGACCTTAAGAATCCCATTGTGTGGGAATCAAACACAACTTGTTATTTGAAAATGAGATACGACAGCCAAGAAAGTAGGGGTTTGTGGGGTTTTAAAAATTGTGAAGCTCAATATCTTGTTCAACACAATCATGACTCGTGTCTTGTTTTGGTTTGAACACTTATGCCATGCACTAATTACTTTATGTTTAATCGTGATTTATAAGTTTTAACACAGATTTCAAAATCATCAAGGTCTTGAAGACTGGGAAAAGAGTGAAATATATTCAACATCAACGCATTTTGTGAGGCATTCAAACGGGTCTTTAAAATATATCAATTTTAATACATTAATGTAATTTGAAGGCACAAATAAAAAAAAATAGTTAAAAAATCTAAATTATAAGAAAATCATAATAAAAGCTTTTACAACATGCTTGTAGAAAGACCTATTGTCTTTAATGTGAGGTAAAATGATGCAATGCATATATTTGTTATATATTTGTACTTTGTTGCAACCACCAACCATATCTCTTTCCTGATTTTGATGCATTATTTGCTCCAATAAACCAATGGACTCACTGAATTAATTAATTTGCCAAGTCCACTATGACATGGCTTGTGTGTGTCCCACAGATTACGTCTCTGTTATGCCTCACTTATTTTCTGAGACCAAAATAAACTCATATCTTTAATAACTATTGTGATAAAAAATATTAGTGACTAAAAATTTATATATAACTTTTTCGAAATTGTCTTGAAATTTTGTTACCACTACATGCAAAGTAAAATTAAACTAATTTACCCTTTTTTTTAGTAATTCTAATAAGCATTTATCCATCTATTTACCTATGTAAGTTGATATGAATCAATTCTGTATAGTTACATTTCAGTTTCTTCTATTCCTTTGAATGAGATTCATGCAATAGGTGTTTTGTCTCCTAAAAGCTTTTGATACTGGACAGATTTGTCTCTGAATCAAATCTATAAAAAAATTAATATTACTTTTAATTTAAAATTTTAAAATATTAAATTTGTATTTTTTTCTTATTTATTACTTAACTTTCTTATTTATATTAAATATGAGACTTATCCTCATATGTATATACCTAACATTTAATACGTGTTTGTACTAAAACTCTTAATTAATATTTTATTAAATATTCTTGGAGGTTGGATTTGGGTTATAATGATGAATATTTTTATGTGTAGTGACTAACGAGAATGACTTTTGAATTATATCTTCATCTCTTGGATTAATACTACTATGTCATTGTCAATATATTTAGCTACCATTATATTATTGCCAATATATTTAACTACCATTTATGCTAATATCAGATATGACTTAAGAGTGCAACGCATTTCTGGTTAATTAGCTAATGTTTATGGAATAAGATTTGAATGTAGATATTATTAAGTTATATAAACTTATTCAAATTTTATTTTAATGAAATTTAAATCTATTAAAGTTTGCCCCTTAATGACTTATTGAGATAATACATATAATATTGTTAGGGTTATTATGCATACAAAATTGTCAACACTTATTCATGGTTTCTAGTTGTTATTGAATAGATTGGAAATTTGAGCACAACACTAACACACATAATGTGTGTATCAACTCACAAGTATAAGCATATTGGTTACGGATGGAAAAAAAAAATTATTTAGTCAAATTTCTCTACTTTTGTATTATTTAGTTAAATTTGATCTTTATTTTAATCTATATTTTATAACTTTTTCTAATCTAAACTACGGTCACTTTAAAGAAAAGTGGAAGCACAATCCAACTCTCTTCTCTCTCTTTCTTCTTTGAAATTGACTCCTAAATTTCACTTCCAAAATAATTTTGCAATACTCAACTATTGCAACCTTGCACCCTTGAACAAAACTCTTATGTTATCAAGCTTGCACTTTCATTTTAACCTAAATCACATGCTAGAATTTAAAAGTTGACACATGCACCCTCATTTGAAGGTTGTTAAAAAGTACTTGGGAAAATATGAAAAAAATATACTTCTAACCAAATTAACTCTTAAGTAGGTTTTGTGTTGAATGGGAAACTTTTGATAAGAATGCTCTTGCTAAAAAAAGCCATAAAAATGTGATAATATGGGCAAGAATTGTGGTAGAGCCCATTGTATTATGGGCCTCGGGAATTGGCCATTGGGCTAAAGGCAGTATTATAGCCGAAGACTGAAAATACTTTTCTTCCTGCACCTCTATGTTTTTCTCCTGCACCCAGTACTTCTAAAAATATCAAAATACCTTTTTAAAGATTTCAATTCCAAAATCTGAAATTCGGAATCGGATCATCAAATTGAAAAAGGTTAGATTTGTAATTATTTATATTTTGGATTATATAGTTTAAAATAGAATATTTATATTTCAGGTGTTATAATTTAAAATACAAAAATATGAAATATAATTTTTATATTTCGGATTAAATTTTACACAATATTCCAAAATACAACAAATTCTAAATCTCTTATTAGTTCCTCTGGATATTCTCAATTCATCTTTTTAGTTTTATTGATCCAAAAGCAAGTCTTGAATGAAGAGGGGTGTTGGAGAATTTATTTATTTTTATTAAAATTAAAAAGGTAATTTGTCTTCTTATACGAATGGAGAAGAAAACCGTAGAAAGGAAGAGTCATACAGTGTTGTGTGTAATAGGGTGGCATAAACAGTGAGCTACAAAGAGAAGGTCCAATTGTTTATTCAAAGCTCAGGCTTCCAGTCACTTCTGTCTTTTGCTTGTTATATACAATTTTTAATATTTTTAATTTCAGATAGGAATGGTTAAAGGGGTGAGAAAGACTTCGAATTCAAACTTTTACGTCGACGATTCTGAGAGAAAAAAACAGTTAACATTTTTAAAGTTAAATTTAACATACGTAAACTAAAAATAATCTTTTAGAAAAAATAATATGAAAGTGTTTGGACAAATTAACTTAATTCATGAAAAAGTTTAATTAATTTGTATATTTTCGAAATTTAATTGCTACAACATACTTAGTTTTACATTACAATAAATAAAAAACAAGAAAAGTAATTTGCATGCTATAGGTCCGACCGATCATACCTTTGTTTCTCAAATAGAGAAGAACTTAAGTGGAAAATGATTATAATAAAAAAAATTAAGAACTGAATATATGTGTTCATGAGATATTACTTTGAACTTTTTTTTTTTTTTTTTTTTTTTTTTTGTTTTTTTAAAAAATATTTTTTTTTTTTTTTTTTTTATGTTATGGTCTTTGAAAAAATATTTTGTATTTTGTTCTAACTTACGATGGTCTTGTTAACTTCAGATACATAATCATCTATCTCATGGAACACATGTGATAATTTTTTAGAATCGAAATATATATATATATATATATATATATATATATATATATATATATATATATATATTTTACAATTATTTCTGCAACTTTTTGACAGAGTCAAACTTTGTTAGAAAAAAATAAAAGACCAAGTAAAAAGTTTCAGAACCAAAGGATAATAAAAAAAATTAAAAAATTAAATAAAAATCTGGCGATACTGCACCAAAAATCATTAAATAAAATTTTAGTTACAATTAATTTTAATTCCAAAAATTTGGAGTAATTTTTGTCTTGGTCAATCAAAATTTAACAAGTATTTTAGTTCTTTAAAAGTTAAAAAAAGTTTATAAACATTAATTTGAGAAACTAAAATGGAATTTTGAAGAATTAATGATTATGATATTAGGATTTAAGATTTAAAACTTTTTTTAATTTTTTAAGATTTAGTATTTAGAAACTAAAATTATATATATATTAATTTTGAGAGAAAAATTTGCTTTTTGAATTTTAAGAACTAACATAAAAATTACTTCAAATTTTATGGACTTAAAATAAATTAAACTTCAAATAAAAAAATCTAATTAACGAAACTTGAAAACGGGGAATTGCAAGATTACTATTGGTTCATGGGAGAGTGGTAAGATAATATGTGGAAAAGAAATATATTTCGTTCTTTGTGGTAATGTTTGGTGTTTGGTATAGAAATAAGTTTCATTTAAAAAAACAAAACGTATCTACAAAAAACGTATGTACAAACATCTATAAATACCTACAATAATGAAAAAGAAAAATCCACATGTAATAGATTTTTCAAGAGATGAACAGTGGGTAGGTGGTACCCATACCGACCTTCGTCCAGTGTCATTTCTACTCGTGTTACCTACAATATAAGCACCATAACAATGAAAAGTGTAGAAAGATTTGAAAGGTCGCAAAAAAATTACTTTAAGCTGAAGATTATAAAATAAAATAAAATAAAAATCACTTAAAATATTTAAGATAATCTGTGAGAGCAGGGATAAGAGGATAACGTGTAGGTAGCAGTAGGTGGTAGTGGATTGTTTGAATATTGTGGGAAGTGAAAGTAAAAAAAAGTTTTTAGCATTTATGTTGTTTTTTGAGTGATAGAAGAGAAGAAGAGTATATTTAATGAAAGGGGTTGGTTCAGTGTGACAGTTGATACACACAGAGTACACAGTGTTGGTGTGCATTATCAATTCAATTTGGATTTAGATTTCGAAGCAGAGAGTGCAGGAAAGTGGCAGAAAGGTGTGGAAATTGGCCAAAAACTTTGCAGACACGCAGAGAATTGCTTTAAGAAGATTTGATGTGTCCAAAGGATTCACCACATAC
>Ga0209700_109140_pt1 | contig 11819 bp, 13 predicted proteins | sample SiratroredBW_FD_187528 | JGI IMG/M metagenome (GOLD analysis project Ga0209700, IMG submission 187528) | Root nodule microbial communities of legume samples collected from California, USA - Siratro red BW (SPAdes) (version 2) | ecosystem: Host-associated > Plants > Roots > Nodule | place: USA...
AAAACAATCGATTGAATGTGACAGTTATTTCTGTTACAACAGAAATATAGTTATGGCTGTTACAACTGAAAACTTTGACTGGGTCAAACTAACGGTCAAATTCAATCGATTGAATGGTTTGTTCAATGAATTTTGACAGCTAAGCAGTTTGTTAAAACTGATTTTGGTTATTTAAAGGAATGAGAATCATCACTTTCAGAATAATCAAAACTAATACTTTCGAAAAAGCATTCCTTGAGTTTTTCTAAGAGAGATATTGCCCCTTTTGTGCGATCATCATTCTTGCAAAGCTTTTCAATCCAAGAAACCTCCAAGAACGTGAATCTTTGAAGCATCCTTGAAGTGAGGTTCTTGCTACTTTGGTTCTGGACCAAAACTAAGTCTTCTACACCTGATCTTCATTCTGTGTAATCTGTTTTGTGTAGAAGCATTCTGTTATCTTCTCTGATCCTGTTGATTTGCAATCTGTTTGTTGTTTTCAATTACTGGGTTTGTAATTGAGTTGGTGCAGTGGGTTCTGCACTGGTCTCACATCTGCTGAAGGGTTCATTAGAGGGTGAGTGCTGCTGGGAGCAGTGTTGCTTGCGGACTGCAAGTGTTGTGGTGCAGTGGGTTTCTGCACTGGTTTCACACAAGCTGAGGGGTTCAGTGAGGTGTGGGTTTACTGCTGGGGGCAGTTTGTAACTTGCTGGGAGCAAGGGTTGTAAATTGATCTTGTGATCAGGTTTAGTAGAAATCTTTGCTAGTTTGTAAAGGACTGGACGTAGCCCTTGTGGAAGGGTGAACCAGGATAAAAATTCTGTATTCTTGCTTTTCTCCCTACTCTTTTTGATTGCTTTTATTCACTACTGCCATCTTTAAAATTAACTGGATTAAAATCAGTTCATACTGTTAATCATACTCTGAACATCTGTTTGCATAATCAACTGTGATTCTGGATTGTGTAATATACTGGATTGTGGTTATACATATTAAATCTGGGTTAGCACAATCTTACACTGTAAACTAATTTTTGGGTTTAATTGATTTCTGGGTTTAACTAAATTCTGGGTTTAACTCTGATATATTCCACTGTGCTCAATCGATTGTTTACCTGACAGTTCAGAATTACACAGCTCAATCGATTGAATAAAGAATTTTCATTCTCTACTTCAAGAATAATTCAGATTTACGAAAAGTTTTCTAAGTTCAATTCACCCCCCTCTTGAACTCGGTCTAAACCTTATTTTTCATTCTATTGGCTCAACACAAACTTTTATCCCAGCAGATTGAAACTCTAAATTAGTATATGAAAAATTGCCTCAGCAGATTAAGGCCGTGTAGGATACCTCAGTTCCTATACAACCAGTTTTGCGATGTGACTTTTGTGGGGGAAACCACTCTAATGGATCTTGTCAAGTTCCTAGTAGTTCACAAAATGTAGAGGCCAATATATGGGGAACCAACATCAGCAATTCTCTAATAATCCTTTTTCAAATTCTTTCAATGAAGGGTGAAGATTAAAAAAAATGCTAACTTTGGAGGCAAGCAAGAAGGAGTTTCATGTGGTGGAGTCCATCAACAACAATTCACACTATTGTATGAGAGAATTAACAAATTGGAGGAAAGCTTGCAACAATTCATGCAACTATCTCTTCAGAACTAGAAGAACACAAATATATCTTTGAAGAATTAAGAGGTTCAGGCAGGACAGTTAACAAACAGATGGCAGAACATCATAGTGGATCATTCTCTGTCAATACTCAGGTAAATCCTAAGGAGCTGCACAAAGCTATTATTATAAGAAGTGGGAAAGAGTTACGATTGACTGATGAAGTCAGAGATGTGGTTGGTGAGAGTTAGTTAAGAGAGGGAGGAAAAGAAAAATTAAGTGGGGAGATTGTGATTGAAGAAGAAAAAAATGAGAGAAATGAAAAAATTAAGAGAAAAGAAGGAGAAAAAAAGAGAGAGAAGAGTTTAAAGTTGTACTAGAGAAGAGACTTCCTTATCCTCTTGTCCCTTCTAAATTAGATAGAGAAAGGCAACTTACTAGATTCAAGGAGATCTTTAAGAAATTGCACATCACAATACCTTTAGCAGAAGCTTTGGAGCAAATGCCTATGTATGATAAGTTTATGAAGGACGTATTGAAAAAGAAGACGAAGTTCATTGAAGAATATAGTATTGGGTTAAAGGTTGGTTATAGTGCAATAATTCAGAAATCCTTGCCCCTTAAATATGAAGATCCTAGAAGTTTCACTATTCCAGTAACCATAGGTGAGTTACCTATCAAGAAATGCTTGACGGATTTGGGGTTAACATCAATTTAATGCCCTTGCCTATGATGAAAAATATTGACAACCTGGAATCTAGACCTACTAGGATGACTTTGCAGCTGGCCGACAAATCTATCAAGTACCACATGGGTGGTGGAAGGTGTGCTGGTAAAGTGGGAGAATTTATTTTCTGGTTAACTTTGTCGTAATGGAGATGGATGAAGACGAAGATGTTCCTTTAATTATGGGAAGACCTTTCGTGAAAACTGCCAAATTTGTTATTGAGGTGGATAATGGGAAGGTAACAATGAGAACACAATATGATTAAGCCACTTTTGATGTCTTTGCAGCTCCAAAAGAGTGTTTGAGTGTTGAAGCTCATCCTGTGGCAAAGACAAAAGACACCACATTAGGCATGTGGAAGAAATTTGTTGGATGATTCAAGCCAAAATAGAAAGAACCTGAGGAATTAGATGATTATTATTTAGCAATCCTGTTCAGAATTGAAAAGGTTTATCCAGAGTTGAACAAAGAGGAGGTGAGACCTGGGAAACCTTTCATATTTAACACTTCACGGATGAAGAGTTTATTCGTAAAATGGAGAGCTAAATGTGCAAATCTTTGGGTGATTAAAGAGATTCAACTTGATGGATAGATTGCATTTGAGATCCCATATTCTAAAAGATAAAGATGGTTACCAGAGGGATGTTACATACCAAATTCCTTTCATCTTGATTGAGCTACCCATCAAGCTCGGGATGTTTAACAAGCGCTTTTTGAGAGGTAATTCATAATTTTTGGATTTTCATTTTAGTTTATTTTGAATAATGTCTTTGATTAAGTTTTATTTTGGATTGTTTAATTTTAGTTTTATAGTTTTTTTTTAAATTTTGTAATGTATTAAAGTGAATTAAGAGTTGTACAGGTAGGAAAAAAAATTACAATGCTTGAGCCCGACAGTTGTAGTTGAGCCGATGCATTTAGAAGTTTTTAGTCTCAGGTTTGAATAGGGTCAGGCGCACACACCTGAGCTTGGCTTCAGTTTGAATTTCTTTAACCTCATTTTAAAAACCCTAACATCATTTAAAACACTCTCACTTTCATTTTCATATAGTGTTATTCTTCATTGTTGTATAATATTAAGCATCATTGTTGAGTGTTTCTAAACTTTTTCAACTCCTACATTTGCATTATAAATCAAGAGGTAAGTTGTTCTGGATTTTAATTTTTTAGTTATATGAGTAGGTTTGTTTTGAATAAATTTTTAGATTTAGCAATGAGCATAGACTTTCTTCTAAAGTTTGGTTGTTTGGTATGGCATTGTGATGATTACTATTCATTGTTGTGGGTGATTTTTGATTGTTGGAATTGAATTGTTTTCAAAATTGTTATCGCGTCTGACTCACATTCTCTAAGCCCGACACAACTGGCCAGAAAACTTGCATATTATTCTCAAATTCGGGTACACACACCTAGAAAACAAAAACAAGTAGTCTTCAAGAGGACATAAGAGGAAGGGTTAACTCTGCTCAAAGAAGTTTTTATTCACGACCCACGAAAGATAGTTTGCTTCTTAAAGAACAGAAGGTCGATTATGGAGAGAAAAGTGAGACTGAGTCCTATGGAAGTAGTGGAATTTCAAGCAAAGCTAAGGAGGAGGATTAGACCAGAATGGGAACATTTCTAGAGCCCGCCAAGATTATGGTGGTAAAGGAACTTTGTGCAAATGCGATGGGGGAAGAAGGTTAAGCCTTCTAATGGAGGACCACTTGGAAAACAACACATAGGGCCACTCACAAGAGACATGATTAGAAGAGTAGATGAGGAAGATGTTAGCACTGAGGCTTACTAAGTGATTTGATGAAGCCAACATTATGATGAACTCAACATGGATCAAAGCTTGCAAAGTGGATTGCTTGAAGCCATCATGGAACTTGATGGGAGTTTTGGTCTAGAACTTAGGTTGGGTGTGTGTGAGTGTTGTTTTGGTTCAAAACCATGAGTTGAATGGGATATCATTCAAAGTAAGATTCAAAATTTATTTTGCTTAACAAATTATTAAAGGTGTTCTAAAATGAGGATTAATAGATTTTGAAAAACATATTTTAAAGAGTAAATCAGTAAACTATTTTTCAGAAATCAACTTACTGGACTTTTTCTAAGTCACAGAAAAATCAATTGCTTAAATGATTGATACAATCGATTTAGTTTTTGACAGATTTAAAAACCAGATTTCTTATATAAGGGGGAGCAGATGTTTTCATCAATACCTAAGATATTGGACTGATCAATTGTGATTTTCTAAGAGAGAAAATGTGCGTACACCTCGAGAATTTGTGATATTCGATTTAATTCAACAAAAACCTCAAGAACCTTCATCTTGGAGCATCTCATTGAGTGAGATTCGTGCAATTCTTGGTTTTACACCAAAGCTAAGTCTTCTACATTGTTCTTCATCCATTTGTAATATGTTGTGTGTAGAAGTACTATTGATTTTATTCTGATTTGACATCACTTGTATTGTGAACGGTTTGGTTACAAATTGCATAGGTTTTGTGATTTGTAATTGTGGTTTTGATCCCATATTGCATAGAGTTTATAATTGGGTTTGTGCAATAGGGTTCTGCATTGTATTCACAACTGTTATGGGGTGTAGTAGGTTGTGTACTGTGGAGTGCAGTGTTGACTTGCGGGGAGCAAGGGTATTGTGTTGTATTGAATTGATCTTGGTGATCTTTTTAGTAGAACTCTTTGCTAGTTGGCAAAGGACTGGATATAGCCCTTGAGGAAGGGTGAACCAGTGTAAATTTTGGTGTTCTTGATCTCTCTTTCTGTCTTCTTGAAATGCTTTATCATATTTACTGTCGCACGCTCAATTTATTGTTCATCGCGCTCAATAGATTGCTCATTTCGCTGGTGTTATATTGTGTTCTATGGAACTATTTTTGCATCTGTTTAATTCATTGTATCAGTTCTTGATTCTATTTGAGTGTTACCTGTTAATTATGATTGCTGGATAATTGATTGAATCTGTGAAAACTTATTTTCTTGAATCAATTATGTCTTCTTGTTTTGTCTATTATATCTGGATCATCTTGTTGTGTGGTTAACTTTCAGTTAACTATTACTGCTATTTATCTGATTTTTTCTGGGCAATTTCGAACTATGTTTCTATTCAATTGATTGCTTTTGCATTTGACTCTAGAGTTTTTACTGATTAACTAATTTGTGTGTTCTAGTCAATATATTGATTGTGTGTGTCAATTAACTATTTCTTGACTGAACTGGTTCACACTTTGATTTCCGATAATTACTTATACTATTTATTGTTTCTGGTTGTGACTTGATTATTTCTGAATTATTAAGGTTTGTACACTGTATTCAATTGATTGCGTCTGTGTTACAATAAATTGTTTATTGTTATTTTTAGATTTGTGTATTGTTTCAATTGATTGATTCTGATCTTGGAATAGATTGATTATTTGGTGTGCACTGATTGTTTCAATAAAGAATTTTCATTCTATATTTAAATACTTTCCATCTTTTGCAAAAAATTTTGAAAGTTCAATTCACCCCCTATTCAACTTGGCCTAAACTTGTTTTTGGCATTAGAGCTAGGACTTGAATCCTAGTCAAGTTTTTTGTTCTATGGCTGAGAATAAACTACCTTTTGCTGAGGGAGGTTTTATACACAGGTGACCTATGTTTTCAGGGGTGAACTACCAATTTTGGAAAGTTAGAATGAAAATCTTCATTGAATCCATTAATTGTGGGATTTGGAATGCTATAGTAAATGATACTTATATTCCTATGTTTGTTGTGAATGGTGTGCATGTTGAAAAATCTTATGATGAATTGACTGATGCAGAGAATAAGAAAGTGCAAAATGATTGTGTTACAAAAAATATAATAACATATGCCTTGAACCATGATGAATTTTTCAAAGTATCTCAGTGCAGCTCGACTAAAGAAATGTGGGAAATACTTGAGGTCACATATGAGGGAACCACTGATGTAAAACGAACTAGAAAGCATGCACTGATCCAAGAATATGAATTATTTAGAATGCAGCAAGGAAAGACCATTGTTGATGTACATAAGAGGTTCACTCACATTGTCAACCACTTGATTGGACTGGGAAAGCAGATTGACAAGGAGGAGCTGAACATCAAGATCTTAAAGTGCCTGGATAGGAGCTGGCAGCCTAAAGTGACTTCTATATCAAAGACTAGAGACTTGACCACTCTCACTACTGCAACACTCTTTTGCAAGCTAAGGGAGCATGAGTTGGACATGCCTAGACTAAAGGAAATGGAGATAGTGAAGAAGAAGTCCAAAATCCTAGCATTCAAGACAAAGGCTTGCAATGTAGAATCTAGTGAGGAAAACTCTTATGAGTGTAGTGATACTAAGAATCTCAATCTGTTGACAAGGAGATTCCAGAAGTTCATCAAGATGAAAGGCAAAGTGATGAACCAGCAAAGCAAGAGGTATAACAAGAAATCTGATATTGGTTATACTGAATTTACCTATTTTGGTTTTGGTAAACAGGGACACATGAAAGTGCATTGTCCAAGCCTAGTGAACAAGGAAAAGGCACATGAGAAGAAGAGCAACAAATCTGGAAAGGGCAGAAAAGCATATATAGCTTGGGAAGATAATAATACTTCTTCCAGCAGCTCTTCTCATGAGGATGTAGAAGCAAACTTGTGTCTTATGGCTGGAAAGAATTATGAGGTGTGTAGCATGAACTCTAACACCTCTTTTAACAGTGAGAATTACAGTTTACTTCTTTGGGCTTTCTTAGAAACCTATTAAAAAGCAAACAGATTGGCCCTACCAAATAACCGATTGAAAGGATTAAACAATTGGTTGGAAGGTAGAGTTAAAGAACTGGAAGATGAGCTTTTAAATGTGAAACTTGATTTTGATCATCTTGAAATGATTTACAAAGCTTCTAGTGACCTTGATTCTAGCAAGCCAATTAATTGTGAAACTATTCTGTTTTTCAAAAGAAAGTTAACTATTTGATTACTACTGCATCTAAACTTTCCATGGGAACCGCAAATCTCAATGCAATTTTGGGTTCTCAAAATTGTGTTTTTGAAAAGGGGATTGGGTATCAATGTGGTTTTCAAGGAAAGAAAAAGAAATTTAGCAGTTTCTTTAAAGCTAATGAGCAACAATTTTCACCTTTCATGACTTGCTTTTATTGTTTGAGAAAAGGTCATTTTGTGAGGAATTGTAAAGTTAGAAAGTTTGATGTACCTAAGGGGCTGGTTAGGTAGGTGCCTAAAAGCATCACTAACAGATGTGGACCCAAATCTAATAAGGTACCAAATCCTCACACTTAATCTATTTTGCAGGTCTGTTTGGCATCCAAGAAGCAATTGTGGTATCTAGACAGTAGATGCTCCAAACACATGACTGAAGATGCTTCACAATTAGTTAATCTGAAGTGGAAACTTGATGGCTTTGTCACCTATGGAGACAACAACCGAGGGAGAATACTTGGTGTTGGTGACATTGAAGGAGATGATGATGTGATCATAAGAGATGTGCTTCTAATGGATGGTTTGAAGCATAGCCTACTCAGTATAAGTCAACTGTGTGACAAAGGCTACAGGATCACATTTGAGCCAGACCTTTGCCTAATTACAGATTCAAAAACCAGTGAGACAATGCTAGTAGGTAAACGGGTACACAATGTTTACATGCTCAATGTCTCTTGCATTACATCCAGTATGAACTGCTTGTTGTCCAGAAATGATAAGACATGGTTGTGGCATAGGCGCTTAGATCATATTCATAAGCATCATCTTAATAAGCTTGCATTAAAAGAGCTAGTAATTGGCTTTCCTAAACTCAAGTTTGAAAGAGACAAATTGTGTGAAGCATGTCAAAAGGGCAAACAAACTAAAAGTTCTTTCAAACAGTTAAATGTGGTTTCTACATCAAGACCTCTTGAGTTGCTTCACATAGATTTGTTTGGTCCCTCAAAAACTATGAGCCTAGGAGGTAATTACTATGGTCTTTAAGTAGTAGATGATTATTCTCGTTTTACTTGGACTCTTTTCATTGCCACCAAGGATGAAGCTTATCATGCTTTTAAGAGATTTGTCAAAGTTGTACAGAATGAGAGAAATTGTTGCATTTCTGCCATTAAGTCAGATAATGAGGGTGAGTTTCAGAATGAGAGATTTGACAATTTTTGTAGCAAATTTAGAATCAAGCACAACTTTTCAGCACCAAGGACTCCACGACATAATGGAGTAGTGAAAAGAAAGAACAAGGCTTTGGAGGAACTACCAAGAACTCTCTTAAACGAGATTGATTTTCCTAAGTATTTTTGGGTTGATACAGTGAATACAACTTGCTATGTTCTCAATAGAGTGCTTATTAGATCAATTTTAAAGAAGACCCCCTATGAGCTGCTTAAAGGTAGAAAGCCCAATATCTCACATTTGAAGGTTTTTGGATGCAAATGTTTTATATTGAACAAAGGTAAGGATAACTTGGGCAAATTTGATTCAAAAGCTTATGAAGGTATATTACTTGGGTATTCATTGCATGGTCATGTATATAGAGCATATAATAGGAGAAACATGCTAGTAGAGGAATTCATGTATATTGCATTTGATGAAACTAACCAGAATATACAGGAAAGTACTAAGACAGGTGAAGATGATGAGGTTCCAACTGAACAACAAGTTGATACAGAACTGTAGATTAAACCGGAGAAAGTTGCTTAACTGCCAGAAAATCAATCAATTCAACCAGAAATTCAATCGATTGAATCTAGAGCTGGTGCAGAGATAATCAATTCTGAACTACCTAGGGAGTGGAGAGTACCTAGGAATCTTTCTTTGGACAATGTCATTGGTAAAGTACAAAAGGGATTATCAACTAGAAGATCATTGAATAATTTTTGTGAGCACATGGCTTTTGTATCACAAGTGGAACCCAAAATCGTGACTGAAGCACTAGAGAACAACAATTGGATAAATGCAATGCATGATGATCTTTTTCCTAGAAATGAAGTCTGGACTCTTATTCATAGATCAAAGAATATGAATGTTATTGGAACCAAGTGGGTTTTCAAGAACAAGTTAGATGAACAAGGTGTCATTGTGACGAATAAAGCTCGATTGGTTGCAAAGGGTTACAACCAAGAAGACGGAATAGACTTTGGAGAAACTTATGCACCCGTGGCTAGATTGGAGGCAGTGAGGCTACTATTGGCGTATGCTTGCATGAATGGATTCAAATTACATCATATGGATGTCAAGAGTGCCTTTCTAAATGGATACATGGATGAAGAGGTTTATGTGAGTCAAGCTCCTAGATTTGAGGATCATAAATATCCAGATCATGTTTTCAAGCCCAAGAAAGCCTTGTATGGTTTAAAGCAAGCACATTGGTAGTGGTATGAGAGGTTGAGTATCTTCTTGCTTTCTCAATGCTATGAGAGAGGCAAAACAAATAAGACTTTATTCATTAAAAAAACATGCAATGATATTATCCTTGTGCAAGTTTATGTTGATGATGTTATATTTCAATCTGAAAACGTTTTAGGTTGAGTTCAAGAGGGAAGGTGAATTGAACTTTGAAAGATTTTAACCAATTTAGACCTTTGAAAATAGTTTTTGCAATCTGAAAAACTTTAATGAATCTTGGTATTAAAGATATAGGGTATAGTAAAGAAATAAATTGATTCAAGGCACGAATGAATCAATTTGTTATACTGACAGATATAAGCACACAGCAGATTCTCAATCACACTGAATTGTAATTTCACAGCAGCCCTTTAAGCAGGTCAAGCTTACACAGTTTCAATAACAATATACACTCAGAACAAGATCATGCACAACTCCAAATTTGAATGAAAGCAGAGAGGAACATAATTACAAAATACTAATTTAAACTCCTAACACAGCATTACACTGATTTGAATCAATATTAATAAATCTGATAAAGTTTCCTACCACCTGTAATTGATGCAAAATTGAAAATTATTCAGAATGCAGATTCAATTGTTTAGTTTCACCAAGAACACACCACAATGATATCAATTCTGCAGTATTACAGTAATTCAGCCAAAGTCAATTTTCAATGTCAGCACAGGATCAAATACACAAAAGTATCAAGAATCACACTGCAGTAATGAGCTCTTAAGTATGCAGCAACTCAGATTCTTAACATTGCAGAACAACTTTCAGATCAGATTTGAATTAAAACTGATGTGATATTGCAGATTATTCAATTTTCCAGCAATGCAATTAATTTCCAGTTAATGTTGTATGTAATTCAATGTTTGAAAAGAAACAATCTGTTAATCAAGATTTCAAGAACAGCTACAGTAGAATAATCAGAATCAACACACAATTCAAGTTACAATGCACACATCAATATTCAGTAGAGGACTTAAACCAGTTTTATCAAGATTATCGAAAATTAATTCAATCTTTCAATTTAATTCAGTGTGCAGTGCAAGAACAAATCAAGATTATAAGAAAAGGGTTCAAGAAGAAGAGACACAATCAATTTTATATTGGTTCACCACATAGTGCTACGTCCAGTCTTCTCTGCACAACTTGCAGAGAAAGTTCCACTAACTCAATTAATTGTTCACATACAATTAATCAACCAATTCCTACTCCCTGTAAAAATCAGTACCCTGCTAAATTGATCTACTGCTCCCCGCAGCCTCCAATCAATTTCAGCAGAAACATCAGGCCAATTCCTAGCCCAAACCAGTCAATTTCTACTCCCCGTAGAAATCAGAACCCTGCTAAATTGATCCACTGCTCCCCGCAGCCTCCAATCAATTTCAGCAGAAACCCCAGGCTAATTCCTATAGCCCAGACCAGTCAATTTCTACTCCCCGTAGAAATCAGAACCCTGCAAATTGATCTACTGCTCCCCGCAGCCTCCAATCAATTGCAGCAGAAAACACAGGCTTACTTCTAAAGCCCAAACCAGTACAAACGTTCAATGAATTTCACAAAATTACAATGAAAACACCTCAAATCTTGATTCAAATAGGATCAAGAAAGGTTTAGAAAAACTCCCTGATTGGCGCAGAAAGAAAGGCCTGTACACAGTCTTGAAGAAACCCAGTAGCACACTTTAGTCATAATTGATTCTTCAAGTAAAAGCCCTCTTTCGAAACTGATTATTATGAAAACAGCAGAATCTCTCACAGTATTTCTCACAGAATGTATTTCAAAACGATTGTGATTTTCATAAATGTATCTCTCTTCTTTCTTTTCTTTGTTCTCTTTCTTTTTTCTTGTTTCTCGTTTTTCGCACTTGAAAAACCCACTGTTTTATAGAAGAAGAGCTCAAACCAGATTTTCAGAAAAACAGTTAATTCAGTTAAGCTCAGGCACGAATAAATTGATTCGACTTAACCTGAAATCAGTTTGTAATAGTTAAGTACTTTGTTTTCCAAAACTGTTAATTCAGTTATGCTCAGACACGAATAAATTGATTCGGCTTAACTTGAAATCAGTTCATAATAGTTCAGTACCTTATTTTCCAAAACTGTTTTAACTACCTTAT
>Ga0209700_109141_pt1 | contig 11817 bp, 6 predicted proteins | sample SiratroredBW_FD_187528 | JGI IMG/M metagenome (GOLD analysis project Ga0209700, IMG submission 187528) | Root nodule microbial communities of legume samples collected from California, USA - Siratro red BW (SPAdes) (version 2) | ecosystem: Host-associated > Plants > Roots > Nodule | place: USA...
AAAAAAAAAAATATATATATATATATATATATATATATATATATATATATATATATATATATATCGTTATATATAAATTAACAAACTATCTTGAAGCAAAGCGTTTTTAGCTGTCATTTTATACTGAGATATATTTTTAATATAACCTTGATATTCAAAATTATTTATTTATTTATTATAAATGTTATATAAAATAAAAATTTATTCTAGGTAATTCCCAAACTAAAATACTAGTTGTAAGAAACCCGTAATACTTTGAACTGCTTAAAGAAAAAATGTAAAAAAAATAAATAGAAAATGAATAATTTGATTTTAAAAATTGTGATTTGTTTTCATATTTCAATTCACTCGAATCAATGTTATACATATAACCAAGTGCCAATATTAATACATATTTAAAATTAAAGTACATAATTAATTTAAAAAATTATTTAAAATTAATCATAAGTGGATGGACTAAATTATACACCACATGTACATCTTAATCAAAAAGCACATTACTTGAGCACGTGTAAAATAGTACCAAAAGGTGACATTAGCATCTAGGTATATACCACTAAAAAAGTCAAATAATGACCATGTTAGAGACCCAAACATATTCTGTAACACAGTAATGACCCGATAAATACATTAAATTTGAACTAGATTTTTGTTATAGTGAACAACACATTGACTGACTAATTTACAACGTGTTCATGAGCTGTTTGACACTATAATTTGGATAATGGCACATTTTGTATGATTGCTGTTTGCTTCTATATATATTGTGTCACGTTTTGTTATATCTTTTTTTTTTTTTTTTTCTCATGCCAAGTGTTCTTTTTTTTTTCTAACGTATATAACAATCCATTAGATCTTCTATTTTATACTTTTCAAAAACAATTCCACATTTTAAAATATGAAAGCAAAACTTCTACGTTGAATCGAACACAATGTTTATACAGAAACTTTCTAATTTTTTTTAATAACAAAAACTAAAATTAATTAAAAAAATACTTTAAAGATATTCCAATCCTATTACAGAACATAAATACAATTAAGAGAAAAACAGACATTCTCGAAATTGTATATCATAATAAGAAAAGTGATTAATGAAGATATGGGAAAACGTTCAAAAAGAAGTATAAATAAGTAGTTGAAAGAAAACAACTAGAAAAGATAATACTCGTAAGAAAATATTATAAAATAAAATGTAAAAGAAGTTTTGAATCAAATTAATTAAATTTATATTTTATTTATTACTAACTTTATAGTCATCATTTATTAAAAATTTATAGAAAAAATATTAACTGTAATTCAACATGGTCTACATATAATTAGAGAATCCGCGTTATAAAATTAAATTATAATATACAAGTGGAGGTAGTTATTTAATTATAAATTGATTTGGAGATGATAATTAAGTTTAGATTTACTTTTTAATAAAGGCATCTTTGGAATGAGTTGAGTTTATTTAATATTATTAATAATTAATCACTTTTCAAGATTGTCATTTGCATTTTCCGCATTAACAAAACTAAATTAAGAATACTCTAAATCTAAAGTAATCGAATACTCTAATGAAATTCTACTACCTAAACAAAACAAACTATAAATAACATAAAGCCATATACTTAGCCAGCCACATCCAAGAATAAAAGAACGTGAAGAATGAATGATAAACATGTATAGACACAACTTGTTAACTCTCCAAAAACATAATTCTAATGATAATCGAAAAACACAGGTGGATGGAATTGGATCGAAGAAGACATTATCCAAACATCATTGAAGCACACTACACATGTTTAAAATGAGACGTGGAAGTTTGATAGAGCTGGACATGATGAAGAACGCAGATTGTGCGTTTATGGTTTGTTTTGCTGTCACCATAACTCATAATTTGATCACACAAGAAAAAAAAAAATAGTTCTTCTTTTGCCAGACATGTTTCTTTCCATGTTTGTACCTTCCTTCAGTGTGGCCATTGTCTCAAGAGATGAATGAGTTAAGGCAATGTGTTGGTGGCGGATCCCACCTCTCAAGCATGGGCTTCCATCACAACCGAACCAATCTATATATATGTGCCATGTTTGCTTTATGATACTATTTTTAACTCTTCTCATATAGGATTCTAAGCTAGGGTTCAATATATTTTTACACTACAATATATATATATATAAATTAAAGATTGAATCTTAATAGGACCAATTTGTTAATATAGTGAGCTTGTTCATCTTAATTAGGATCGGTTTAAGAGCAACATAACAATCTAGAAAATTTACTCGAAAATCAAGGAAATTTTTGTTTAAGGTAAATGGAAACAATTATTATGTTAAATCGATATTTAAAGAATAAAAAATCTTTATTTACTTGATATTTAAAAAATAAAAGTTATTTATTTAAGATTTGAGAAAAATAAAATTAGAAAGTCAGGTCAATTAAATAAAATTATTAATGGTGTGTAAGAGAAACTAAACTCCGCTCTAGTTAAAAAATCTAAATATCATGCAAAAAGTTTTAAGCAAATTTTATAAACTCTAATCCTGTATTGATTAATAGTATATAGGTTATCAATAGCCTATGAGCTCCTATTCTTGTTTTTTTTACTGATTCTAATTTATTAAGCTAATGAGTTAAATTCCTGCGATAGACTTTTAATTAATAGCGCTAAATAGCATATACACATCTACACTAATGAGCTTATGTGACATACCGTATATTTCATATTTATAGTTTAACTTTTTTTACTTAATAAAATTTATGTTTCAAAATTAGATTATAACTTGATTTATAATTTTATGTTACAAGACAATTGATTATACTTACAATAATAATAAGTAATTATAAATTCATATTTAAGTTAATGGTATTTTTTCCATTTTGGTGTACTTTTTATAATAATACCCAAAATGGGTAGAAAACTATTTATTTACTAAAATGGACAAATTCTCCCAGCCAGATAAGATTTTACATTAAGAAATCCTTCAATAGAGGCATGATTTCAGGCTGGTAAAAAACAAGTGACATGCTGTCCATTTTAATTAAAGACATTAATTAAAATCTAATTCCTTCTTAAATTCATTTCTCAACAACCATTTTTTATTTATTTGATACTATATTTATTATGTTTAACAATTAAAAAATAATTAAATAATAATAATAATTAACAAAATTGTAACAGAACAATTAAGAGAAATAAATTTATTTTAATTTAAAAAAATAATATAATGATAATAATAAGAAAAAGAATAATTTTAATTAAATTCATATAAATTTAATTTAAATAATAATAATAATAATAATAATTTAATGATTATTTTTGAAGAAATAATAATAATAATAATAGTAATAATATTCTAACAAATTTAATTAAAATAATAAAAATAATAATGATTATTATAATTATAATATAATAATTTTTATAAGTAAAGAAAATAAAATTTAATAATATAATATCAACTACTTATCAATTGATGGTGGTGGTTTATTATAATTTGATAAATAGTTCATACTATAATGTTTAGATTGTCTGTTCATGGTCTCTTCCATGATAGGTGAAACATTAATGATAAACATTATAGTATTAAATATTATTTAATTTATTTATAAAAGTTATTATATTATTATTATAATAATTATTATTGTTATTATTTTAATTAAATTTGTTAGAATATTATTACTATTATTATTTCTTCAAAAATAATCATTAAATTATTATTATTATTTAAATTAAATTCATATGAATTTAATTAAAATAATAATTCTTCTTATTATTATCATTATGGTATTTTGTTTTAAATTAAAATAAATTTGTTTGTCTTAATTATTTTGTTAACTATTATTATTTGATTATTTTTTATTGTTAAACGTAACAATATAGTGTCAAATAAATGAAAAATGGTTGGAAAGAGATGAGTTTAGAAAAAAAATGAGATATTTTAATTAATGTAGAGATGAGCTTAGGAAGAAATGAGATATTTTAATTAATGTCTTTAATTGAAATGGTCATGTCATTTGTATTTGACCAGTCATGTCTTCATTGAAGGATTTCTTAATGTAAAATTCTATCTGACTTACAGAATTTGACTATTTTAATAATTAATTTTTTCTGCCAATTTTTAGAATTATTATAAAAAAATACACTAAAATAGGAAAAAAGCCTAAGTTAATAGTAATTTTTTTATAACACAACTCTATTTAATTATTTTAAAATAAAAGGTAAAATTTCTTTTGTAAGTTAAATGTACCTTTTACAATATAAGTCTTTAATGATTGAGTCTAAAAAAAGAGAACAAAAATACAAACAAGAAAAATATGTTAAAAACAGAACCACAATGTGGAGTCCTTTTTCAATTTTTATTGTCAATAATGCATCCATCATTTTCATATTTGTTCTCACTTCATTTGGTTCACCACATGCACAATTTATGTTATACAAATTATCATCTCATGTTTGTTATAATTTTATTTTCTCTTTCTTGTTTCTTATCTTCTACTTAATTAAAATTATATAAAACTTTTAAATATGTATGCACGGCCACTCCGTATATTTGATAATTTTTAGCAGAAATAAATGTTACATTCTCATAATTAAGTGGGACGTATATGCATAAAATAATATAATGAAAAAATGGTTATCCTTGAAATTACCAGGTGAAACTACAAATATTTCTATCACGAAGTTAATTATTATCATCTTTACAATTTTTCAACCATAGCACATGTTAATCTTTTTTATAATATACTAGTACATTAAATTCTTTCTAAATGATGTAATTAAACTGTAAATTTTGTATATATATATATATATATATATATATATATATATATATATATATATATATATATATATATATATATATATATAGTTGTAAATATATATTTTATTAATGAGACTATTATCAAGTGAAAATGTGGACTTTAATTATTGTTTGGTAGTATAGACAAATTCTAATAAGATGTGTTATTGATAGAAACATCTTAAAATAAATGTATGAAGAAAATTTTAAAAGATTAGTATCAATTGTCTAACTTATGAAGTTCATTTATCATCTTTCTAAAAAATATATTCATTTGACAAAGAGTCGTGTGTACCTCATAGAATTATAAATAACATCTTCTTTAATTTTTGAATTATTATATATCTTCTTTATAACTAGAAAAAGAAAGAATCTCGTGACAGATACTGATATACTCTATTTAAATAAAATTATACTTTTTAATTATATTTAGACTATACCAAATTGTTATATAGTACACCTTCATTTGATCATTTGTAAAAGGATTTTTGACAGTCATGATAATTTGAATTCTAATGATGTTTTACAAAATAACCATGATAAACAAAAGAACTTTCATTTACTCTATCACCATGCAACAATAATCTTATTTTTTTTAACTCTCCTTGCCAACTTGGAAAACAATTTTTTTTCTACTTTGTTTGTGATAATATCTTTTACATATTTCTCGTCATTTTTCTTGTCATTTTTCTTTTAACCTTTTTTAAGGTTAATTTCTGATTTGGATAAAGAATCTATCTTTTTTTTTTCTTCTTTTAAATCATTCACTTCTTTTTAGTTGGATGACATCTCTCCACAAACTATATAAGTTTATGCTCTTCTTAGACTTGAGAAGGCTTCTCTACAGGTAATTGACCAATTTGCTAAGATATCAAAGTTTTAATCGACCTCAAAGATTAGGTAGGAGTTGGTTAAAGAACAATAAAGTAATATAGAAAAATATTTGCGTAAGGTACCTATAACTATCCAGTTATTTTGTTAACTTAGTATTTAAAAAATAAAAAAATATTCATTTAAGATTTGGAAATAACAAAATTAGCAAATCAAGATTTATAAAATACATTTTTAATCTTATGTAAAAGGAATTAAACTTTGAATATTCTAAGTAGAAAACTTCAACATTATATAAGATATTTTTGATTGAAAAAAAAAAAGAATTAGAAATATGTACGTCCAATAACATGAGGCATAGGTGATTATTACGCATATTAGATTATTCCATTATGATATTTAATTGAGTATGATCATGATTATTAATATTTTTTACTACTGTTGTAGCTTTAAACACCTTGTTGCACCAAGAAACTCAATTACACTTGTCTTTTTGATCTGACCCAATACCTTTCTTTTTTTATAAATTTAGAGATTTTTTTAATTATTTTGTCAACATTACACCGAAACCTTTTCGTAAATTACACTAACCCTCCTTAAGTGGTTGAAAAAACATCAATTGATGATTGTTGTAAACGTAAAAAAAAATAATGCATGCAACTAGGAAAAATATTAGCCAATATAATTTACTCAACAAAACATACTGTTTTCTTTTCATCGCTTAGTGACTGAAAATGTTTTGAAGTGTGTATATATGTTTATCATGAGTCATGATGACAAGAAATCTTGTTCTACAAAAGCAAATCATTTTCAACCCTGTTATCATTAAGCTCAATCTATTTCATTTGGGGGGATTTGAATGCGTTCTCCCTTATCTGATTACTATAAATCAATGGTGAAACAATCTTAAACAACGAAATACTATTTATGCATCAACCACTACATGCAAGGATGAATTAAAACCTCTAAAAAGAAGGTAAAATCCCGTTTCCAATCAGATTCTTGACAATCCCACATGCACTTCATATGATGGGTTCCTCCTCCATTTAAAGCTATATCTTGCTTTCACGTGCTGACGAGAAAATTTCCAAAATTGCATATTTAGAAATGTGAAATAAGCGTAACATAGTTTTATATTTGATTTGTCTAAGGTAGAGGGTGCATATAATGTGGTGGCTGATAATCAAATGGAGTTTGTGCTGGAATGTTGGATGTTCGAGGTTTGAGGTTGAAGCTTTGGTGTGTCTGAGACACATTAGAGAATAGATGGGTTACTTGCAAAATAAATTATGACATTGAAATTGGAAATAATATTGTTAAATGGACGATGTGTATTAAAATAAATTGTTAGTTCAAATGATATTAGATTAGTCTCTTACTTAAGGTTTAAGTTTTCTCAATGAAAAAAATGAAGAAATGTAGATAATTAATCATATTTTTGACAAATTTTTACAAAGTGAATGATGCTAAAAATCATAATAAAGTTTATAAAAGGTACTATCATATTTGAAGCTTGAGTGTGTAACTACAACACCTTCATTTAGGTGCATTGCACCCACCTAATACCTAAATTATTCAATTCTAATTATCGCAGAATGTAAAACAATTATAATAAAATATATTTAGATAATCTAATATGTAAAATTAAAAAAATTAATTTCATGTCATACTACATGATAAGGGTTAAATGTAGTTGAGAAAATAGATTACAATCAACAAAGATTCTCAATTATTTGAATATAACTAAAAATAGTGCTACAAAGAAAAAAAATAGAAAATACTGATAAAAATTTACTTATTAAAAAAACTAGGAAAATCTGAACATTTATATATAATGATGATTTGCTATAGTTGATAGTGTGTGAATTTAATGTACATTTTTACTCTATCTTTCCAATATGAAATGTTTTCTCCAAGGAATGTGGGAGTTTTGGAGAGTGAAGCTCCCTCCAAAATTAGTTGTGGTTTCTTGCTTGCCAAAGGGATCTTTTTCCTTTAACATTATTAGGCGCTCAACCCTTTTAGATGTTGAGCTTTGATACCAACATTAGAAAATAGGAAATAACATAAGAATGAGCGTTAAATTGTGTTTTGAAAATTTGTGCACCTTTTTGTTGATATTGTTTGTTCATATGCTATCAAAAGATATACGTATAAATAATAGATTTGAGAAGTCTTTGTATAAGTTAGTTTTGATTTTTCCTTCCTTTTCTTAGTTATTTGAACAACAGAATAACATGCAATTTAAAAGATTTGAAAAAGGAAAAAGGTATTCAACATTTTTATATTGGTTCGTCTGATCTCACCTGCTACATCCAATTCTTGGCCAACCAGTTAAGTTTTACTAATCAGTCTACCATTGTGAAGTACAAGTGAGTATTCTTTGATCAAGTCACTCCTGGCTAACACTAAGTATTCTTGACACTGGTCACTCTTGGCTTAACATTAAGTATTTTTGACACTAGTCACTCCTTGTTTAACACTAAATATTCTTGACACTAATCACTCTTGACTCAACACTGAGTGTTCTTAACACTGGCCACTCCTGGCTCAACACTGCATATTTTAAATGTTAGTCATTCATGGCTCAACATAGTTACAAAGTATGGGTGATCGACATATCACTAGTTTTTTCTAATTAGAGAGGTTATCATATTTCGACGTGTACAAGGTTTGAGTTCTCTCCACATGTAAGCAAGGATGAACAAGAACTGTGTTTGTAACATCCCAAAATTTGTAGTATTGTAATATATATATATATATATAATGTAATATATTTTTAGATACAAACTAATAATCTTTTAGGAGCATAGACTATCTGTTATACTTTCAAATCATCTAATACAATTTATAGTTGTATAAATTATCTTCAAACTATAACTCTCCTACATAAAAACTAGACAACTAAAGGCTAAAAGGGAAATAAACGTTGATTGTATTAATAAGGAGTTAGATGATACTAGGTTAGGCACTAGACTCTTTTGAGCCTGAAGCTATAAGGGATAGACCACCGTGCAATATGCTTAAAGTAGTTTAAACAATTAACCCGAGAGTATATTATCTACAATTTAGATGAAGATTCTTTAACCTAACCATGCAATAGTCGAATGAACTCTAGAAAGATCAATCTAGACAAGCCATTAGATGATACATAATACATCAATTCTCCTATTAGAGTATAAAGACATAATTGTCTAGAGTGAAGAGTTAGATCATGTGTATCATCTAAACCATACGAAAGATATCATCTATCACTCTTCGTTTAATGACTTTTTGGCACAACCATCTAACATGATATTCTGGAGTAATCACTAATGACTAGTCTATCATGTTGATTTCATTGAAATCATCTAATCTCTATGACTTTGTCTTGTATGAGATCACAAAATATTTAGTACGCTGTTTCTAAAGAATGAAGGTGCAATTGACTCCAGAAAGGGGGTTGAATGATGCCTGAACTCAAATCACGGAATATAAACAATTCAAAGGTAATATAAAATATAAAATAAACTAAGTCACCTGATAACCAGGGTTACGTCTGGTCCCCTTAAGCAAACTAGTTAAGAAATTTCACCAAACAAGTTTTAACACCTCTCGAGGAACAAGTATTATTAAACCTCTTCAGGTACAAGTTTTAATACCTCTCCAAGAACATGTATTATTACACCTTCAGGTACGAGTTTTAACACCTGTCCAAGAATAAGTATTATTACACCTCTCCAGGTACAAGTTTTCATGCCTCTCCAGGTAACGAGTATTCAAACCTTTCTAGATAATGATTATTCAAATCTCTCCATGCAAAACTCAGTCCTAACCTTCCTGAGATGAAGACCTCTCAAGAATGCGAAAAACTCTCTTAATAGAGAGAACAATTAGTGATCACAGGATATACTTCACAAAGTGAAGAATTTACAATGGTTAAGCACACAATCCTCTTTTCTAATATTCTCTCATTAGCAAATATGAACAATGAAACTCACTCAAAGTATTTCGCGTTTTCTATCTCATTTTCTCCTCGTTCATCGTTCTTCTTATATTCTATTTTTCCTTCATCTTCAATGGTCTTTATATAGTTTTTGGGATGATGATCGTTGAAGCTTCTATGACTGAAATGCTCTATACCGTTAAATATTTTCTTTTTTAATATATTAATGAATTTTTCAATTCATTTGAAAACTTTTCATTCGTGTAGCAATTTTGAATGTTGAGACTTGATGTATGAAAATCTTTAATTCATGAGTTTCGTCCTTCTCCTTGTCTTTTCTTCTCATATAAGGCAACTCTTGCTTTGATGTAATCTTTTTTTTTTCTATAGTTTGTCTTCATTTGTGAGTATTTTCATAGTTTTCGTTTCACTTTGTCTCAACAACTTTATAGACAATCGAATAAGGATTTTTTTTTTCTATATTGTATCATATGCCTCTTCTAGTACTTCTTGTAATGATTTAATCCATTCTGAAAAACATTTGAAAGTGATTGACTATTTATGATTTGCATTTAAGTAACTAAGTCAATCAATTGTTCACTTTAAATATTTCTGATATATAATCTCTTGAATTATAAAAAACTTTATATTTAAGATATTAGCAGGATTTCTTTTATTATTTCATCAATTTTATAATTTGTAACGCACTATCCAACACTACCATTATCTACATCTGAAATATAAAAATAAAAGGATATAGAAAAACTTGTTTGAAGGTTGAACGAACCTAATCTTGAATGGGTGACCTTTTTCCCCTTGTTTAAAAAGAGGAACAAATATGTAACATCTATAAATATGAATTGTTTATCGTATGAACCTAACAAAAATTATACAAATTAGATAATATTTCAAATTACTTCTTATACTCACATAAGATTTATATAAAAATAGTTATTTATAAAATAAGATCCAAAACATAAATTTATGATCTTTCATATGCTTCTGCACTTGTTTTTCTCGTATAATCCACAACATAACAAGAAAATGAAAGATAAATTAATAAAAAGAAAAGTTTTATAACATAAACACCCAAAAGTTGTAGACTTGAATATTATTTTATTATAAAATTATTATTATTATTATTATTAATATTAATAGAATTTATAACCATCATATTAAAACAGTTTTTCTATTAAATTACGATTATTATTATATTTATTATTATAATTACAATTATTATTATTATTATTATATAAAACTGTTGTTGTTATTATTATTATTAACATTATTATACTATTATTATAATAATATTATTGTTATTAATATTATTAATACATTTTTTTATTAATTATTACCATTATTATTATTATTACTATTACTATTAATATTATTATTGCTATTATTATTACTACTACTATTATTATTATTATAATTATTATTAGTAGTATCATTAGAAATATTGTTTTTATTTATAAATAATTTTTATATTATTATTATTATTATAAATATTATTATTAGTATTATTACTATCATTATTATTTTATTAATATTATTATATTATTATTATTATTTGTTATTATTAGTATTGTTTCTTGACGGATTTAATGAAAGATAATTTGGTGACAAATTTTTCCATCAGTAAATTTGTCGGTAAATTGATGATAAATTTTTTTGTCGATAATGACATTTTATCGAGGGATACAATTCTATCTGTAATTTAGATTTTTCTTGTAGTGTTTTCATTTCATTTTAATCATACTAACTATATATAGATCCATTTGCAATCTCAATACCTTGATTTTCTTTTTCAACCCCAGTACTCTGATTTTATTCCAATTATATGGATTTATCGTCTTTCCAAAGACTTATTAGGCATGTCCCTACTAGAGAGTAACATCTAATTCATCCATCAAGGATCATGGTAAGTTCAAAAATTCAATATCGAGTGTCTACAGGGGTTTCGTATGTATAAACTCCCCCATCAGCTTCTCACCACCTGATATCTTAGTCTATGTGACTCAACCATCAGTGAATCTAGAAGATCTCTATTAAACGTAGATTTTTCATACTTAATCCACCATCATACTATAACTCATATTATCCTAAATGTTTGACATCAATTTCATACAATTTTCATTATTCACAAACAATACTTATCATTTAATTCACAACACTTAACTATCAAACCATCAAAATCTAATATTTCTGCATTTTCACACAATATATAATCAAACAATTTCATTAAAAGCATTCTTGTAAGAGAGATTAAAACTTGGAACC
>Ga0209700_109142_pt1 | contig 11817 bp, 13 predicted proteins | sample SiratroredBW_FD_187528 | JGI IMG/M metagenome (GOLD analysis project Ga0209700, IMG submission 187528) | Root nodule microbial communities of legume samples collected from California, USA - Siratro red BW (SPAdes) (version 2) | ecosystem: Host-associated > Plants > Roots > Nodule | place: USA...
ACACAACAACCTAAAATCAAATAACTTATTCAATTGAAGCACAGATCACACCATTGGTCATAAGTAGGTTTAGGTAAAACATTACATTTTTTAGTATTAAGACACATCCAACTTCAATGTCACGACTACATTCAGGATGTTGGAGAACTTTCTTGTGCACACTAGCCTTCGCAGTTCGTGTTGGGTCCTGCATTGATTGAAAAAATAGTGTTGAAATATCTTGAATTCAGTGTTAAGTCAACCTACCAAATTCCCCACATGATGTAACTTAACCGTTATTTACAGGTCTCCAAGACCATTTGGTTTAACTGCCTTCACAACACAAGCCAGTAAGGTCAAGCGTGTACCACCAGTTGACAATATAGTTTTAATGCTTGCCAATGTTGAAACATGGTCAACATTTTGTTCACTGAGCAATCTTGTATAAAAGAAGGTCAAATTATTTTATGTACAGTCAAACAATTTAGTAAGTGTGTTAGCATGACATGACGATGGTTGTATGAATGTACCATGGAATTCGATAAACTTTTGCACCCACTGCCATTCCTTGGTACTGAAATCACGATTGTGACTTTCCTCGTAAATGCGGTTTAGGAACTCTTGTGTTGGTAGGGGTTGGGAGCAGATGCGATTACCTAAAATGGCCTCAATGTTACCAGCTGGTCCTGAAATAACATTTGTTGTGGAGTTGCATCGACGAACATATGACTCGATGTCACTTGCATCAATGTCAAGCTCCTCCCATGGTTCCATTTGTTTCCTTTCAAGTTTGAAAAGTAATTGTAATGAAGCGAAAACGAAAGATAAAGATGTAGATTGTGAAAGTGAAAATGAGCAAGTATTTAAAGTGAAAATCCGCAACAAGTGATGCGACATTTATCATCCCATTTGTTGTTTTACATATATGCCCTTAAAGTACCATACCATTTAACTTGACAAAGCGTTTACCGTTTGCCCTTGCGTGTTAAGAGTTTTCTGCATGGGCCATTTTCAACTTTTCCATGCATTTAATGCTCGCCGAATGTATACTTACCACCATCAATGCTCGTGGTTTTGGTTGGTTCCCATTTTCTTTCTTTCTTTGTTATAGACACATAAGGCGGGAAACAGTTTGTCACCTTTCCTTCACCTACTCACTGTTACAGCTACCACATTGAATGGAAAACCAAGTTGGTGCATTTGGTTTTATTGCATTGCATTGGAAGTTAATGGTAATAACTATGGAACAGTCGTTACATGTGTTTGTTGGTTGATATTGTACTTGTAAGTAGGACCATTTGTGTTACATTCTGACCTAAATCACCCATAAATGATGTGTTTTAATGTCGTTGTCATATTCGAAGTTAATGGTAATAACTATGGAACAGTCGTTACATGTGTTGGTTGGTTGATATTTTACTTGTAAATACAACCATTTATGTTGCATTCTGACCTAAATCACTCATAAATGATGTGCTATAATGTCGTTGTCATATTCGAAGTTTAGGGTTTCGGTTCATTAACATAGACAACAATGTCCAGTTGTGGTAGTCTTTAAATATTGTGGAGTTATTATAGTTTCAAGTCATTTGTTAACTCGAGAATGATGTTTTGTCATTGGATGATATTACTTTGGATGAAGAATGTGAGAGGTCCACTGAACTTAACGAGGAGTGTTCGGATAAAGTGGATGGTAGTTGTCCCAGAGTTGGCATGTGTTTTGAAAGTCGTAATAAAGTCATGACCTTCTATCGCCAATATGGTATTAGAAAAGGTTTTGGTATGAGGACAAGATCCTCGAAGAAAGGAACGGACAACGAATTGAGGTACTTCATTCTAGTATGCTAAAGAGAGGGAAATTATGTATCAGCTATCCTTGTAGATATGCAGACTCAACCAACCCAAGCTTTTAATTGTCTAGCCCGAATTATAGTAACAAAAAAAGAGGACAAATAGTACATCACTTCCTTTGTCGAGGAACACTCTCACGACCTCAGTCCTACGAAGTCAAGGATGTTTCGTAGCAATAGGAAAATCAACTTGAAAGTTAAGGAACGCTTGAGATGAACGATGACGCTGGTGTGAGGTTGAACAAAAGTTTTGCATCGTTAGTACATCAGGCTGGAGGTTATGATAACCTTCCATTTGGGGAGCGAGACATTAGAAATTGTGTCCGAACAAAGACGCATCCTGGGTAAAGAAGGTGATGGAAAGGCTTTGTTGAATCATTTCTCCCGTATGTGTCAATTGAATAAGGATTTCTTCTTTGAAATTGACATGGACCAAGACAACCGCATAAGAAATGTTTTTTGGGCAGATGCCAGAAGCAGGGCTGCCTGTCATGATTTTGGAGATGTTGTATCGTCTGACACAACTTACCTAATCAACAAGTACGACATGCCATTCACCCCATTTGTGGGGGTGAACCACCATGGACAATCAATTTTGTTGGGGTGTGGATTGTTGTCCTCGGAAAACACCACAACTTTTGTATGGCTATTCCAATGTTGGTTGCGATGTATGTCGAACAAGGCTTCGCAGGGCATTGTGACTGACCAATGCCAAGCAATGAAGAATGTCATTTCCATTGTATTTCCAAATACATGCCACAGGTGGTGCTTGTGGCACATTATGAAAAAAATACCTGAAAAGTTATCTGGATATACTGAATACTATGCAATTAAGAAGTCAATGAAAGTTGTGGCGTACGAGTGTAAACATGTTGCAGAATTTGAATCTGAATGGGCCAACTTCATATCAACCTTTGAGTTGTCTGGTAATGAATGGTTAGGTTCCCTCTACGCGGATCGCGAACGATGGGTTCTAACCTTCTTGAAACATAGATTTTGGGTTGGGATGTCAACAACCCACAGATCAAAGGGCATGAATGCCTTTTTTTACGGCTGTATTAACTCCACCACAACCCTACAACAATTTGTCCATCATTATGACAACGCTTTGGCACACAAGGTGGAGAAGGAGAACGAGGCAGACTTTGCGTCGTTAAATACAATCATTCCATGCGGCTCACAATCTTTGATCGAACGACAGTTCCAAAGTGCATACACTCATGCCAAATTCGCAGAAGTCCAGACCGAATTCAGATCTAAGATGAATTGTATTATCTAAAATTGTGTTGTCGAAGGAGATGCATGCATATATGAGGTGATGGAGGAGACCATCAACAATCATCGCAGCCGTGAAAGTATCTTCAAATTCAACTACAATCGAAACACCAATGATTTCAACTGCAAATGTCTATTGTTCGAGTTCAGGGAGATAATTTGCAGACATTCGCTGGTTGTACTTGCCCAAGAGAGGCAGTAGTGTGTATTACCAAAATATGTACTTCAAAGGTGGAGCAAAACTGTTTGTAGAAGACATAGTTATATTAGATCATCATTTAAAGCAAAGTAAAAACTGCCACATATTGAACAGTTTGATACTCTATGTGAAAGGTTTTCCCAGATCACTGAGATTACCTGTGAAAAAGATCAAATAACAAATTTATTATTTCGCCAATTGGAAGCCTTTGCCAAACATCATTGTATTTTTGTACAGCCAATTAGATAGCGCTGCAGTGCTTCATATACAGCCACCAACACAGTCCACAACGACGACTGTAGCAATGACAACTTAAACCAAAATATACATAGCCCTGTCGCAGTTCGAAGAAAGGGAAGACCCTGTTCAAGAAGATTAGAAGGCGCTTCGGAGAAACCTAAGAAGCGAAAGAAGGCAACCAATGTGAAAGTAACAGCTGTTACACAAAATTCAGTAAGAATTATAGTTCCCCACCATAGTCTGAAATAGGTGTGCGAGGTACCATCTAATTATAATATATGCTAAATGAAACTGTTGTTTTACTTGTAGATGGATATGGATGATAGCTGGACTCCACCACATAATTCTAATGAATACGTTTCAATGGAGGAGAAGATACCAACCACACAGTTTCCTTCATACAACGAATCAGTAAGGGTTGCTAATGAATTTCAATCACAAATTAAGCCAGTGTCTTGTGTTTTTGACTTGCACGACTTAATTTTAACATTTTGTGTTGACCTTGTCCAAACAGAACACAAATGTTGAATGTAGTGGATTTGTATCGTTGCTGTCATCGCTGGGCACAACTAGATCAAAGACAGAGGACCCTAGCAATGACGTTATGAATTTCAACAATTTAATACCCTGACTGTAATTGACAGTGACTTATGTTAAGAGGCTGATCAACTTATTCGGTGTTGTTAATTTGGGTTGTTTCAACTTAGACATGTGTGTATGTATGATATGACTTATTCAGTTAACAACATGGGGAACCACTTACATGAACACGGTAAACCACTAATATAAACATTATGAATCACTTGTATAAACCTGCTAAACCTGTTACGTAAACATGGATAACCACTTATATTAACATATGGTCAACCTGTGAAATGAACATGTCAAACCACTTACGTCAACATGGAAAACCACTTATACAAACTCAAGGTTAACGACTAGAATAAATATTTTGCAGGGGTTTAACATAGGTGATGCACTTGTGAATGTGACAAACCACTTATACTAACTGAGCGAACCACATAGAGAAGGATGGATGAATAGGTGGGACATGTAGGGGTTTAACATAGGTGTCGCACTTGTGAACGTGACAAACCACTTATACTAATGGAGTGAACCACATAGAGAAGGATGGATGAATAGGTGGGACATGCAGGGGTTTAACATAGGTGTCGCACTTGTGAACGTGACAAACCACTTATACTAACTGAGCGAACCACATAGAGAAGGATGGATGAATAGGTGGGACATGCAGGGGTTTAACATAGGTGTCGCACTTGTGAACGTGACAAACCACTTATACTAACTGAGCGAACCACATAGAGAAGGATGGATGAATAGGTGGGACATGCAGGGGTTTAACATAGGTGTCGCACTTGTGAACGTGACAAACCACTTATACTAACTTAGCGAACCACATAGAGAAGGATGGATGAATGGGTGGGCATGCAGGGGTTTAATGTAGGTGTCGGACTTGTGAACGTGACAAACCACTTATAATAACTAAGCGAACCACATACATAAAGATGGATGAGTGGACAAGCAGGGGTCAAATATGGTCAAATACTTGTGTAAACCAGTTTCATAAACATTGTAAACCATTTACGTGAACATGCTAAACCAATTATATACAGATAAGGTCAAGCAGTTATCAGTTTTGGTGTTTGAATTTAAGTGGTTAAAAGTCAATTCATTTGTGTTCCAAAAAATATATGTACATTTGTTACATTTGTACAAATCATGACTACATGTAAATAGTTTACAGTAATGTGTAAAAATCAAAATGTCATTTGCCATATAGCTGTTGTGTTAATCTTGAATTTCAGAGAGAATCTCTGCTCGTTTAACAGTGTCCTCATGTAATATCCATTTGGCCACATATTCTTCTCTGAATGCCTGCAATTGTTCCTGAAAATAAAAGACACCCCATGAACTTATTCATTGCATTAAGAAACCAACCAGAAGAATGTTCAGAATAACACAAATTTACAAACCGTAGTATATTATGGCATACTTTTGAACTGGTACCTTGCCACCCCGTCCCAAACGTCCATGTATCTAATAACCATCATACCACAATCAAAGCTGAAAATGGCCAATATCATTTATTAGTTCATTTCAATATGTCCTATACCAATGTATCATAAATGAACACTGGCAGGTGTAAACTGACCTGTTAGGCTGACGAGGGACGTCAGCCTTAATGAGTTTTAAACGAACTTGTTTTTCCAACTCAAAGTGCTCAACCAGACCGAATAGGCATTCCGAACGGTATGCTTGTGACCATCATGAACTTACGTTAATAACACATTCCACGTAGTGAATAACTACTTTCAACCGTAAATCATTTAACCTAAAGGAAAGGATGATGAACTTACAATTGCCTTGTGAATTTGCTGGCGGATTGCATTACTGTGACCCAAAAGTCCAGGACATACAGCTCTCTAGTGACACAGTTCACAGCATAGCACCACCAGTGATAGCTGAAAACAGTGGGGACAAAAATCTAAAATCCAATTTAAATTAAGACATCATGGACAAGTCGTTGAATATTTTGCAATCTAACCATATTAAACACTTACAAAATCGGCAGTCAGAATATTCTCAAGATTCATCATCCCATCTGGGTAATATAATTCGTAGTCCTTGTATTCCCAAACCCTTCTTTTGGGTGTTTTGCCACCAATCTTCCTTTTACGGTTATTCATGTCGTCAATGACAGCAGACTGCAAGAAGTGTACATTCATTAGGTTGTCTTAGACCAAACTTATAATAGGTAAATATGGAACAGATTAACATACCGCAAAAAATGGATTCAGGCATATTCGTTTGATGGCGCCTTCATTTTTCAATTGGTCATACATGAACATGCTGACATAGCCTACAAACATTTCACCAAATTAAACAATTAGTGAAGTTTTGAATTTCATTGTTACATTAATAAGCATGACAAAGTCGCGGCATGGCTCACCAAGTTATCAACTTTCCCTTCCGGGAGGCGAAGAACATAAGATCGGCCTTTGTAACCATGTGGTTATCAATCTGCACAAGAACTCTACAAAAACCACCAGATTCGATGAACTATCCATTGTAATTCCTGACAACAACAACATCAGCTATCCATTTTTTAACGGAAATAACTAAAATGAACACACCTGCTATCTTTATAATGTGCAGATGTGACAGCTCTATAGACTTTGCCATTGTCAACAACCGGCATGATAGGCTCATCCCTATGAGGACTGACCTGCCCTTCCACGACATCAGGCTCAGCCTTGACCGTAGTGCCCTCCACCTGCTCAACATGGGTATCATCGGGCCTATGAGGAATGACCTTCCCTTGCACAATGTCAGGCTCAGCCCTAATCGCAGTAACCTCCATGGGCACAGCTTCAGTAGCATGGGGCATGTCACAAATGACTTGCCCCTGCTCAGCATCAGGCTCAGCCTGATCGCAGTAACCTCCATGGGCACAACTTCAGTAGCATGGGGCATGTCACAAATGACTTGCCCCTGCTCAGCATCAGGCTCAGCCCTGGTCGCAGTAACCTCCATGGACATAGGTTCAGTAGCATGGGCCATGTCACAAATGACTTGCCCTTGCCCAGCATCAGGGTCAGCCCTGACCACAGTATCCTCCATGGGCAAAACATCATTAGCATCGGGCCCATCACGAATGACTTGCCCCTGCCCAGCATCAGGCTCAGCCCTTATGATCTGCTTCTGTCCATCAATAGAGTCAGCCCTCAACAGGGTTGCATGACTGTGCCCATCACTGCGCTGAGGACTAACAGGAGTAGCTTGCCTTTGGGGACTCACATGGTGCTTGGATTGCATCTCGTTTGGGATGTTATCTGGTCCAACGAATGATGTTCCCGTAAAAGTATGTTGTAGATTGCTGCTCAACAGTAACTGAATCTGGCTGACCTTCTCCTCAAGGGCAGCAACCCGTTCCTGATTTGCCAGCAGCCTCCTTGTGGCCCCAACAATTTCATCGGATATTGTATCTTCCACATTATTTCCAATACACACACGTGTATAACACATGCAAAGACCTCCATGTCAAACCCACAACCCAAGCGATTCACTATGTTAACCTAAGTGGTTTAATGACGTAAGTGTTCGCATACAATCACATACAAACATACAATGTGTCCTAGACAGGTAAGTATCAGACATGGAAACCAGTAATGTTAAACCCACAATAAAATTATTTCTTTTATGACCTAAGTTGTTAACTGTCACCGGCAAAGTTTCACGACAAAGGCATGAACAGATATACAAACCCACAACATAACTCAACACCGAAACATTGTGTACATCATTCGGATCATTGCTTTTGATAAACCCTAAAACGTACATTGTTAAACATAGGACGACCGAGCGATATACCTTATGGCAGTGAACTCCAGCTTTCGACGTCGATTCACCGTAGACGACCGCCGACAACAGGATCGTCAAACGAAAAAACGAGCTTTTTGATGTTGTCTGACCTTGGAGATATCTTCCAGAACGCAGTGCAATGATGGGACTACCAACATTCAGTCGTCATTTTAAACGGGAAATTTGGCATACAAAATGTCTCATCTACCCTCGCAAAGCGACAAAGTAAGACAACGTGTCCTGCCAGTGAGAGGAGCTCAATATCAGACTGCTTCTCTGTGTATAATTAAGTGGTTCTCTGCGTACAAATAAATGGTTTTCTGTGTTAACCAATGCGACCAAGGACATGTTCACACAATTGCTTCTTTGTGTATTATTAAGTGGTTCTCTTCGTACAATTAAGTGGTTTGTTGTGTTAACCAATGCGACCAATGACATGTTCACACAATTGCTTCTGTGTGTATTATTAAGTGGTTTGCTATGTTAACCAATGCGACCAAGGACATGTTCGTACAATTGCTTCTCTGTGTACAAATAAGTGGTTTGCTATGTTAACCAATGCGACCAAGGACATGTTCACACAATTTCTTCTCTGTGTATTATTAAGTGGTTCTCTTTGTACAATTAAGTGGTTTTCTGTGTTAACCAATGCGACCAAGGACATGTTCACACAATTGCTTCTCTGTGTTCAAATAAGTGGTTCTCTTCGTACAATTAAGTGGTTTGCTGTGTTAACCAATCCGACCAAGAACATGTTCACACAATTGCTTCTCTGTGTACTATTAAGTGGTTCTCTTTGTACAAATAAGTGGTTTGTTGTGTTAACCAATGCGACCAATGACATGTTCACACAATTGCTTCTCTGTGTTCAAATAAGTGGTTCTCTGCGTACAAATAAGTGGTTTGCTGTGTTAACCAATGTGACCAAGGACATGTTTACACAATTGCTTCTCTGTGTATTATTAAGTGGTTCTCTTCGTACAATTAAGTGGTTTGCTGTGTTAACCAATGCGACCAAGGACATGTTCACACAATTGCTTCTCCGTGTTCAATTAAGTGGTTCTCTTTGTACAATTAAGTGGTTTGTTGTGTTAATTAATGTGACCAAGGATATGTTCACACAATTGCTTCTCTGTGTATTATTAAGTGGTTCTCTTTGTACAATTAATTGGTTTTCTGTGTTAACCAATGCGACCAAGGACATGTTCACACAATTGCTTCTCTGTGTTCAAATAAGTGGCTCTCTTCGTACAATTAAGTGGTTTGCTGTGTTAACCAATGCGACTAAGAACATGTTCACACAATTGCTTCTCTGTGTACTATTAAGTGGTTCTCTTTGTACAAATAAGTGGTTTGTTGTGTTAACCAATGCGACCAAGGACATGTTCATACAATTGCTTCTCTGTGTTCAAATAAGTGGTTCTCTGTGTACAAATAAGTGGTTTGCTGTGTTAACCAATGTGACCAAGGACATGTTTACACAATTACTTCTTTATGTATTATTAAGTGGTTCTCTTCGTACAATTAAGTGGTTTGCTGTGTTAACCAATGCGACCAAGGACATGTTCACACAATTGCTTCTCTGTGTTCAATTAAGTGGTTCTCTTTGTACAATTAAGTGGTTTGCTGTGTTAACCAATGTGACCAAGGATATGTTCACACAATTGCTTCTCTGTCTTCAAATAAGTGGTTCTCTGCGTACAAATAAGTTGTTTGCTGTGTTAACTAATGTGACCAAGGACATGTTCACACAATTGCTTCTCTATGTTAAGTTAAGTGGTTCTCTTCGTACAATTAAGTGGTTTGCTGTGTTAACCAATGCGACCAAGGATATGTTCACATAATTGCTTCTCTGTGTTCAAATAAGTGGTTCTCTGCGTACAAATAAGTGGTTTGCTGTGTTAACTAATGTGACCAAGGACATGTTCATACAATTGCTTCTCTGTGTTCAAATAAGTGGTTCTTTACGTACAAAGAAGTGGTTTGCTATGTTAACCAATGCGACCAAGGACATATTCACACAATTGCTTCTCTGTGTATTATTAAGTGGTTTTCTTTGTACAATTAAGTGGTTTTCTATGTTAACCAATGCAACCAAGGACATGTTCACACAATTGCTTCTCTGTGTTCAAATAAGTGGTTCTCTTCGTACAATTAAGTGGTTTGCTGTGTTAACCAATGCGACCAAGAACATGTTCACAGAATTGCTTCTCTGTGTATTATTAAGTGGTTCTCTACGTACAATTAAGTGATTTCATGTGTTAACCAATGCGACCAAGGACATGTTTACACAATTGCTTCTCTGTGTTCAATTAAGTGGTTCTCTTCGTACAATTAAGTGGTTTACTGTGTTAACCAATGCGACCAAGGATATGTTCACACAATTGCTTCTCTGTGTTGAAATAAGTGGTTCTCTGCATACAAATAAGTGGTTTGCTGTGTTAACTAATGTGACCAAGGACATGTTCACACAATTGCTTCTCTGTGTTCAAATAAGTGGTTCTCTTCGTATAATTAAGTGGTTTGCTGTGTTAACCAATGCGACCAAGGACATGTTCACACAATTGCTTCTCTGTGTTTAAATAAGTGGTTCTCTGCGTACAAATAAGTGGTTTACTGTGTTAACCTATGCAACCAAGGACATGTTCACACAATTGCTTCTCTGTGTCTAATTAAGTGGTTCTTCTTTTACAATTAAGTGGTTTCCTGTGTTAACCAATGTGACCAACGACATGTTGACACAATTGCTTCTGGGTATAATTAAGTGGTTCTTCTTTTGTAATTAAAAAAGTATATTACTTAACATAACTATACCAGGAAGTTGTCCTCAAACATTAATCAATTACTTGTTCGTTGTGGTAAAACCTTAGCTTACAAAAGGAGAACCTAAGAATACAATAAATTTGTCGTCATACATTAACCAATTAATTGTTTAGCTTACAAAAGGACTTCTTGTAATGGCGCTACGTGCGCGCTTCCTTGGTTTCGTCTTCAACCGACGGTACATGCTACCTCGTCGGAGTTGTTGACCCATATCACTCCCTAACAGTCTTATTTGCTTTGGATGCATCCGATGATTGAAGAGTAACAGGGTAATGAATAGAGGCAGGATCCACATTGGTATCTTCAGTATTCTGGTCACTTTGTACCAATTTTAACAAATTAGTTAGCTCGAGAACCTGACTCTCTAGATTCTGAATCCGTTCTTCTTGTTCTGCAACAGCACGCAACAATGTTATCTTTCTGTCAATCAGTTCGCTCAAATTGGACTGCTTGTTTGGATGGTGCTTAACTTCAGAACCTGATGAATGCAAGGCTTCCCTCACAATGTCAATCAGCAACTCTTCACTGGACAGTGCTAAATCATGAATGACCTGATAACCACAACAATAACCACAATTGAACAATTTTGCACAATAACTGTGAATTCATATATCTATCTATAGGTATTACTAACCAAATTTCTTTCGAATGCCACTTCAATCTGTCTCGGACCAACCTTCACATCCTGCCAGTTAAGAATGCGAGGGAATTTTTGCCTCCTTAGATCTCCCTTTTTACTTGAAGACAACATATGCTCCAAAGCCCATATCTGTAATGCAATAAAAAAAATATAATCCATCAACAACAAAACGACAGTAACTGACAAATCATAAATGAGTTTTTTTCCATCCATTTCATTGTAATTACCCGCAACACATATGCACAACCCCCAATATATGTGTGTCCACCTCCAACATCGGCCTGCAACGAAGTCGATGTTTGATACAAACTTTGCACTAGAAATTGGAACACAGTTGTTCCCCAATTATAATTACAGAGTTCCCCTAACTCATCTACAATACTAAATAAACCACCAAAAACACTCCCACTCACAGTCGGCAGTAAGAA
>Ga0209700_109145_pt1 | contig 11813 bp, 8 predicted proteins | sample SiratroredBW_FD_187528 | JGI IMG/M metagenome (GOLD analysis project Ga0209700, IMG submission 187528) | Root nodule microbial communities of legume samples collected from California, USA - Siratro red BW (SPAdes) (version 2) | ecosystem: Host-associated > Plants > Roots > Nodule | place: USA...
AAACTTGTATCACGTTTAATTAAAAAGTTTAACAATATACAAACGGTTTAATTAGCGGGTTATATAAATTAAAGGACATGTATCATGTAATAAAAGTTAGCAACTTATATATATATATATATATATATATCAATTAATTGGGGGCATAAAGTCAACAAATTTTAAATTCAAATAAAGCTGCTGAAACTAATATGGAAAAGTCGTTACAAAATTAAGTAATTTTCCTTACAAATATATTAAAAACATTAAATTGAATTAATTATAAATACGAAAATTACAAAACTGGAGATTGGTAATTATTTAGCCAAATTCTCATAACGATGGACTTTTTTTTTTTTTTTTTATAGATAAATCATGAATAGGGAATAGAATAAATCATAATCTTATTATACCATTTAATTTAAGATTGTAGATTACTAGATGAAAGGATGTAATCAAGGAACAATTTGAATTAATGTTGAGTTAAGTAAAAAATTGTGAGATTAGTATAGGATTTTAGGATGGTTAACATTTTTTACTCATTTATGTTCTGTTTTTTCACAATGGTGTATTGTTATTGTACATCTAAAATAAATACACAGTTACATAAGTCATTGATTAATTAATTGAAATATATGTGAAATTAATTTGAATAAAATAGTCATTGAAAAAGAAAGATTAGCCCCTGTGAATTTAATTCCTAATATAAAAATAAATTTAGTTACTAATATATATAATTTAAAAACTAGCAATAAATTTATTTAAAAGTATATATAATATTTTAAAATTTTTCTTTTTAAATTTATTGTTAAATTTTAATTTTATTTTAAATTATTTCTATATTAGTAACTAAATTCGAATATCCAACTTATACTTAATTTTACTAAATATATTTTATTACTAAATTTTAATTTAATTTAATTTTTCTTTTCAACATCAAACTTACTCTTAATTTAATTTTATATAAATTTCATACTAACATTATTTTTTATTTTAATTTAATTATATAAAAACAATCTTTCTATTTAAGTAGTTTACATAAATTTTATTCGGAACAGGTAACTTTTCTTCACAACATGTAACTACACTTCCGTTCAAACTAATAACAACACAAGTGAGAAGAAATAGAAAAAGTATAGATAGAAAATATTCTTAAGCAGTATTTCCACCATTTTAATTAATTCATTTAATTAAAATCTTATCATTTTAATTAGTTTATTAATTGAAATTGTGTCTTCACTGCACTATTTCAACTACTAAACTAATGCACTATTTCAACTACTAAACTAATGCACTATTTCAACTACTAAACTAACACAGATTTCTAATTTCTTCACAACTATTTATCGATACCCATAAATAAATAAATAAATAAATAATATACAATTTTTAAAATTTCACATAAAAATTACAGTTTGAGAAATTTGCCCACGAAATTCTATGATGTATCATTCAGTATATACTTTGTTACAACTATAATAACATGAAATTGTGAAAGGTGGATAAGTTTTGGTTGCTAGTACACATTGAATGAGCTGCAACAACAAAGAGCCCTTATAATAAGTGAAAAGACGTTGCCAAGTCTGCTTAATTGAAGGCACAACTACAACCTTGGTCTACACCCACAATGAGGTGAAATAGAAGACTATGTGAAGTGAAAGATGTGTGTGGTATGTGAATATGTAGGCACAGGACCAACTTTGAATGCAATTTCCCATGGCTGTTGGTCACTTTAAATTGAAACAGCACCTCTATCAGAAGCCAACTATTTTGAAGCACCAATTCTCTGCCAAGTCTCCCTTTACCATGTGAATGAATTAAAGTTGGCAGAGTGTAGCACTACATGGTCTTTTGGACTGCTTGTTTCTGTGCTTTGTAAGTGAGTCAATGCATACATATGGAGTGGCAAAGAATCCAAATTTAGAAAGACCCAACAGAGTCCAGTATAGGTGGAGGTAGATATTTACTAAAGTCGTGTACAGTGATAACAATTTTTTAAGAAGTTATGGCAAGCGATAACGACTTTGAAGAAGTCGTACCATCTAATAATAATTTATAGTGTAAAGAAGTTGTGTTATATAATAAAGACTTCAATATTAATTGATTTACATCATTTAAAATATAAAAAAAAAGACCTTTCATGATTATCGAATTTAAAGTTTATAATATTGATAGTGGATTTTTTTAAAATAATTTTTATATATTCTTATCTTTAAGGATAGGCTTGTTAATGAAGTTAATTTAATGTAAGTTTTTGTTTTTTTTATGGTACTTGTTATTTAAAATTGATTCTTAAAAGTACCACTTTCTTTTTAATTTGACCTGTCCCTATACCAAAGTTTTGTACATGAGTGTCTAGGTTAATTGTTTATAGGGAATAGTTGTGTGTAGGTTAGAATAACTGTGTCAACATCTGAAGCATGTTATATATCTACAGTTTTTTCATTTTACATTACAAACACTACCATTATCATTTGAAATATTAATTATTTACCTACTATTTCAATAATAAATTGTTTAAGCAATTTAACAAGGATTTGGTACGTTGGTGAAAGCAATAGAATTACTGAAGAAAAATCTATCATCCAAAATATCGTTCCTGATTTCAATGAAGATGAGAAGAAGGATGAATTAATATCTCAAGAAAACGTGTGATGCCAACATCATATACATCACAAGTTCAATTGTTTAGTCAAGTAGGCCAAAATATTCAATGACTTGTCTGAATGGATTTGTTTCCATATAAAAGAGGTTACTCTGACTAAGATCAAGCAATATCACATTGATTATGGTTACAAATTTGTGATCCTGAAATCGAATATGGACAATATGTAGCACGATGCATTAATTATGATAATAGTTGTCCATGGTGATTCAGAACATCTTTCAGGGTTATAAATTTGTGATCCTGAAATCGAATATGGACAATATGTAGCACGATACATTAATTATGATAATAGTTGTCCATGGTGATTCAGAACATCTTTCAGCCAAATTCACCATCAATTGGAAACAAAAGAAAAATTGAAGCGTCTCATATGTTGTCAACTGTTCTTTCTCATGATCACATAAATTTGGACTCAACCCAAGTTTCTTTCATTATGGTTAATTCGATCTAGGCAAATCTATTCACCTCGTTTAAAAGTTTAATTACAGAATTCCAAAATCGACATGATTATTCTACAATTTAAGAAAAGCCTAAATTGCAAAACTAAAAGCTCTGGCAATGGAATTCGATGATTGAGATGAATCATATAATCATCCTCCAATATGATTGCAAGTTAGTCTAACAAAGTGTTCCTAGTACAATTGTATAATATGTAACTCATCTGTATGTTGTTGATGGTGCTCAAGAAAACTTTGTTTTTACCTTAGAACGTGTGTTTTGGTCTTTCAAGCCTTACATTGACAATTTCAACTATTACAAACCTATAGTGAAAATTGACGGGACATTTTTGAATGGAAAATATTATGGGATTTTGTTGACTGTAATTAATCAAGGTGAAAACCATACATATTTCCTCTAGCATTTGCCATTGTTGAAGGTAAAACAAATGAAGCTATAATATGCTTCTTCGAATTATTGTGAACATACGTCATACATCAGCCAAACATATGTCTTATAACTATAGAGGAACAACCATTTTGTTAACATTAGAATCTCCAAAAGTTGTTTGGGAAGGAGATGGGTTGGCCTCATTGTATTATATAAGACATATTGCATCAAACTTTAACAAAAAAGTTTAAAAACTCTGAGTTTAAATGACAACTAATAAACATGGATATGTATATTCCTTAATCTTATTTGCGTATGCAATATTGCAAATAAATAAAGTTGTTTAAGTCATTTTATTTATTACATTGCCACAACATATGAAATTAAACAACCCACTCTTCAAGCAAAGTTATTCCTAATGAGACCAGAATCTCATTAAGCAATATCTTAGATAAATTAAATACCATTGGAAAAAAGGATTAATATATACAATAAGGGCAAGAGGTATGTGCATATGGCATAATTGAATGCACAAACTGTGTTGAGCACGATTGCTACCCATTTGTACTCATGTAAAGACAATATTTTAAAGAACAAAATTATAGTTTGTTAAACGAGAGACCTAAATGGAGAACATGTTACAAGAAGGCTATGTATATCCTAAAGATATTACTATCTTACTGAGAAAAAGTGAACAATCTTCTATGTGTCATGTTTAAAGATATAATCGATAAAACTCAAAGTTTAATATTCAGGAGATAGTCACTCTCCCACTTCCGCGCCAACCTATATCATATACAGTCAAATTAAATTAATGGTGGTGTAATTGTAAAGAGTTTCAAGCTCTTCAAGTGCCTTGCTCACATGTCATCCTCATGTGTTCATATTGTCATTTACAGGTAATGGCATTTGTTGCTCCAGCCTACAGTCTCCACAACATTTTCAAGGTTTATGAGATCTCATTTCATCCAATTCAAAATGAAGATCATTAGTCTTCTTACATGGATCCAAATTCGATATCTGACCCACACATACAACGAAAGAAATATGAAATACCAACTAGTACTCATATCCTAACAAGATGAACAAGTCAATTACAAATAAACAAAATAATATTCTTATTGTCGGAATAAAGGTCACAATAAGAAAAATTGCTCCTATAAAAAATAACATGTCTATATCTATAACAATTTTCTCCTTACTAAATTCAAATATCCTTACATAACTTAATATCCTTAACTACATTATTTAGTCATTTTTTTTACACATCAAATATCATACATTAACTCTTCTTCTTCATTTAACACACATACAATAATTATATTAAATTAATTTAACTATTAATTGAAAAAATAATAAACTTACTAATTATTCACATTTTTCTAAATGATGATAGTGTGGTGAATTTTTCTACAAATTATTAAATATATAAATAATTAAGTAATATTTTTCAATAAAAATAAATAAAACATTTGTTGTCAATAAGAAAATCAACACTCCGATTAAATATTGAAATGAAAATGAAAATCGCGTCAAAGATTCACAATTTCAGTCTAAAAATACCGAAATTATGTGAATCTTATATAACTTTTAATATAATTTACAAATAGTTGAAGTTGTGTTAATATAACTATTTTAACTATAACTATCACTAACTAAACTCATTAAACTCTACACAACTCAATAAAACTTCATTATCTATATTAAAGTCGTGCATGGATAGTATTGTTTCATTAAATTTTATATAAAGTCAGCTCAAAATAACACAACTTTTATATATTAAAATCGTAATACAGTGATACACCTTATCCATTTATTAATTTAAATAATTTACCCGTTTTAGAAAGTTATACTTAATTTGGTGAAGAATCCGGTAGATACTGATAAAGTAGGTTCGTGGTGCAGCCTTTATTATAAGGTCCACCACTGTACTATTTAAAACTATAACAGTGTGTATATTATTGTTGCAAGCTTTCATTAAAGGCATTTACATAAAATTTATATATAATGTAATGAAAATTGGGAAAGGAAAAAGCCCGTAAGGACTTTTCCTTCATTTAATTTTAAGTTAAAAATTATCTATATTTATGTTTAAGAAAACGAGAACATTCAATTTTTATCTTTTAAAATAAGACTTCATAGACACAAAACCGTAAGATAAGCATGATGTTAAAGGTAATAGTTAAGAAAAGCCTACCTAGAAAAGTGACCCCAATAGATAAAGCTTTTTTTTGGAATCCCAATCTTCAGAAATGGCATTATATATTTATATATAAAAAATTAGATATTCAACTAATTAATCAACTTCAAGATAAGTAAGACTAAATCTCTAACGACAAAACTATTATTTTTGTATATTCAAGGCAATTGTATTTAAAAAACTTGAATGAATTCAAGAATATTAAAACAGAAAATAAAAAAGTATAGTGTGTAAATACAGTTAACTTTATAATATACATTTACAGTAAGGTCAATGCAAAAAAATGTATTAAGAGTGAATTTAATAAATTAATTGAAAACAAACATAAAACGTTTTAAAAGAGATGAAATCTCAAGTATATGGTAAATAAATAAATGCTTTTAATTAAATTTAATTAAAAATTTGTCACGTAAATATACATTAATAATTACAAATCTTAGTAAATTATTATAAAACAGTATTATAAAAAAATTAAATAAATTTTATTATAACTTGAAAAAGAAGTTGTAAGAAAATCTGAAAAAAAAAACTTTTAAATTTTAAGAAAATTTAAAATTATAGATTTTAGTGAGGATGGTGTTGAAAATATTTTATGTTCAGAGATATTTTATGGCGATGAAATTCAATCCAATCCAATTAAAGATGATTTTAATTCACTTAGATTAAGTTTAATTAAAAAAATTCAGAAACTCAACCAATTTTTTATTTTATTTTACCAAAACCTTATTCAACCCCATCAATGCATTCTCTTAGCTATTTGTCACATATCACGTTAAAATAGATGTTAATGTGTTATGGCTAGATATATACCATATCACTACTATAAGGTCTCGATGATAGTCTTTAAAAAGTTTAAAAGTTATGAGAATTAAAGTTATGAAAGTGTTTATAGATAATAAAATTTAATTAGGATAAATAATCAATTAAGTCTTTAAATATGTAAATTGACGACAATTTAGTGTTTGAAGGAATGGAAATTTTATTTAAATTTTTAAATATGTAAAAAGAAAATACAAACTGATCTCTAGATTTCATAATTTAATGTCAATTTAATTCTTAAAGATATAAGTTAGTATCAAATTAGTCTTTAAATATTAAGCTTAATAAGAAAATGGTGCAACAAAATTAACAAGTAGTAAATGCCACACTCAATCAAGGATAGAATAAGAATTTCTATTTTTTTTTTAAATTAAATTGACATTGATTAACACTTTCAGTAACCAGAATGAGCATCTACCACAGGAAAGTATTCTCCACTAAGTTAAAAAAAATAAAAAATTGCAACATGGATGTTTTTACTTTTTCACAAGGTTATAAAATTAGAGTATATGCCTAGAGATTATAAAGGACAACTTACTGTAAAAACTTCATGGTACCCTGGCTCTTTTGACAACCATCAAAGGATTAGCAATCAAGTTTTCAAAATATCGTATTTGAAGTAGATGCAAGACATTGATTACCATAAAATGGATTCACAATTAAGGTTTTCAAAATATAAGATTTAAGATAGATGTAAGAAAGTAGTTGATATTTTATTAAAATATCCCTTATCATTTAGCAATTCAGGATAAAATATCTTATATATAACAAGTTTTTTCTTATCTTTTGTTAAATTAAGGACTAAATTTGAGTGTATTTGAGGCAAAAATATATGGTGAAATTTAATTGTTTGGATTAAGAAAAAAATTTGAGATTTAAATAAAAAATTGTAAATAATGTCATGTGTGAGTGATATTTTAATTATTTTTAATTATTAAAATTATAAAATTACAAATTTATTTTTGAAGTTAAAAGTTATTGAAAATAAAATATAATTAAATAAGTTTGTTTAGAGTATTTACAAAAGAATTTGTATTTTTTTTATTATGATAATAGAATTTTAGATGAAAATAAATATATTTAATGCTTAAAATATGAAATTTTTAATATCTATCGAAAAGGAAAGTAGGAGAAGTTTAATAAGATGTAGGAAAATTAGACTTATTTTTAAATTCAAGAATAATAAGAAAAAGAAAAAGAAAATGAAGGTAAAAATTATAACATTCTATCAAGTTTTCTTCCTAGACTTTTCTAGTCGCTTAATAATGATAACCCTACCGTAACATGACTAGGTCAAATAATCTTAGTTCTCCTTTAAATGACTATCAAATGAACTCCGACACTAATCCTATCGCTTTTTGTCGTTGCAACTGATTCTAGAATCTCTCGCTTCTAGTTCGCGTGACGACTATTCTCTGTCATCACTCGTGCTTTGGAGGCTTCTCCAAATGTCTTTTTCTCGATCTCCACTTGCCAATAGGAGCACATAATTGATCAAATCCAAATTAAACACCATAGGAGCATACAATCATAATGGACTATCCCTAAATTTTAAACCTATAATCAATCACATGCAATCAATAAATCGATCAACCCAACTTTTGACATGTATAATTGATTACTTCAAGTGGATAATTGATTATTGATATATTTTCAACACATAATCGATTAAATCTATGTCGTAACCCATTATCTAGAAGTTTTCAACCCATAATCGATTATAGTACTTGGATAATCAATTATTCATATATTCCTCAGACATAATTGATTAGATCAACATTAATAATCGATTACCTGTTCATTTCTTCACATAGATTCCATTTTTGAAACTCTATAATCGATTATGCTCATACTTGGCCACCGCTCGACGTCATCACCACCTTCTTCAACCAACACAAGAGGAGTTAACGAAGAAGAACAATAACAACTACAAGCACGATGAAGAATAACAATGAATTCAAATTCAAGTTCTCAACGTGTAAATGAGACCATTGTGTTGTGCATTTTTAATGGAGAATTCAAAGGCACTCACGGTCAAACGGTTCTTGAGTGTAAGTAAGGAATCTTGCATGCATGGAGCATGTTAGGATTCTCTACGAAGCTGAGGACACAGTGAAAGAAAAAAAGAGAAGAAAATATAGTAGTGTAATTCTTACAATGCTAGCTGGCTTTCTCACCATGTCTTCACTCTCTTGTGGATGCTCTAGGTCCCTCCTCCCCATTTTCACACCAACAAATTTGCGCAAATCATTGAATATAGACAAGGTTGTCCCCACTTTTCTTTCCTCATGAACAATCTACCCATAGAAGCAAATAGATTGTTAATTCATGAGACATTTTTTTTAAGATTATTCTAGTCGCTGAAGTCTTTGGTCGCTCTTGGCTAGCCCAAATAAAATATGTTTTTTTCCACACCCCAACACCTCATATTTATACCTTTCCTATGAGGTATTTCGGTTCCGAGTTTAAGCGTAATTTGGTTTATTTCAATTATCTGGTATTATATCTTAACAAATTAATAAAAACATCCATCATCGAATATGGTTAGGAGGAGCGACAGTTTACATGGGTCGTAATCTTTTAATAATTAAATTGGGCCTTTTCTGATGGATGCACATTTATTCAATTTCACGTTATAATGGATTATTTTTTGCACCTCTATTATTTCATTTGGGCCTAAAATACACCTCCAACCCAAGCGGTACAAAGATAAAATCATAATAGACTCACTCAAACTTTAAATTCAACATTAAATATGTTGATTAATTTTAAAATGGTATTGTAATGGAATTGAGGAAAAAATATTAACATCATCTATAAGAAAGACGAAGATCTAAGTTATTCTAACTTGGTTTTTTATTTGGGTGTATTCAAAAGTTTTATATTGCTTAGCAATTAAGGTCAATAGTAAATTATATGCACTCTCTTTTCTTAATCCATTGATACACTTTTTTAGTATATATAGACATCTTTTTATTACAAAACTGTGACGGAGCACAAAATTTCAAAAGTTACAATACTTTAAATAAATTATTCAAGTCACTCATTATCTTATGAGAATATTTATATTTTTTTTATCTAATCATATTTCTTTTAAGTTTGTTGATATGATTATCTTATTCTTTTGTTTATCACCTTGTGAGAGTAATGCATTTCTTATTAGGAAGAAAAATTGAGTAAAAAATAATAAGAGAAGATAAGTAACTTTCATTCCACTCTCACACTTTTATTAATATATATTTTTATCATTATCCTCCTTATCGTATTTGTCATTCATAAATTGTTGTTATCACAATTATTTTCCCAATTTTTATTATTGTCACATCACTGTTATTATTATTATCATCATTATCATTAATATTATTGTTATTTTATCATTATATACTCATACCAATTACCAACATTTGTCATCATAATTATCATTTTCAAAATTATTATATTCACTACTAGTATATATAATTATTGTAACTTAATTATCGTAGTCTACAAAAACTTAATGTTATCCAATATTTATATAATAAATATGAGATAAAACTGATGATAATTTGATTTTTGTCATAAAGAAAAAAAATCAAATAATTAATATTTTTTTTTCTTTTAACAATTTGATTTTGTCTTCTGCTAGTTGCTCTGTGGTGGAAATGGAAAGCAAATGGATGAGACCCTTTCTTCAATTTTTTTCTAACATTATGATAGTCTATTTCTATGTTTCGTACACTCATGAAATATTGGATTTTCTATAATGTATTGTTGAGTCGTCGTCACAATATAAAAGAGATGGTTTCTCAAAAGGAACTTTCAAATATTGAAGAAGATAGACTAGCCATTGAATTTCACATGTAACAATGGACATTATCCTGTATTCAGCTTCACATGAACTCTATTGTTCCTTGCTTCTTTGATTTTCAGGATATAAGGGAATTTCCAAGATATACACTAAAATCAGTCTTTGATTGTCTTGAATCACTAGAGGTGCCCCCAATCACTATCACAAAAGGCTTTTAGATGGACAAAAATGCTGGAAGAGAAAAATAAGCCAAGGCTTGGAGCTCCTTTGATATACTTGAGAAATCTAATTGCTACATTACATTGAGCAATTATAGGCTTATCAAGAAACTGAGAAAGTTGATGAACAGAAAATGTTATGTTAAGTCGAGTATTAGTGAGATATGTAAGCCTTCCAATCAACCTTCTATAGGCATGAACATCAGTGAAAGACACCCTTTCACTAGAAGACAATTTAACAAGATTATCCATAGGAGTGACTGCATGTTTGCTGGCTAAAAGACCTGCATCTGTTAACAACTCCAATGCATATTTCTTTTGATTTATCATTATCTCTTTCTTACTCTTTGTTGTTTCAAAACCAAGAAAATATCTTAAATCACCAAGATAATTGATCTTGAATGTCTTATTCAAAGCTTCTTCTTTGACTTGCTCAATCTCTTCTTGTCAACACCCAATTTCGTTCGGATAAATGAAATTTATTTTTAAAAAAATGAAAAAATATTTTTAATTAATTTTAAAAGAAAATTAAAAAAAAATATTTAATCAAATTTGAATTTTTTATTAGGAAAAATATAAAAAAAATGATTTTTGTCATTATCCTTTTATTTTCATTTTCTTAAATAAAATAATGTTTCTTATCAATTAAAAACTAAAAAATTCAGCTTTAAATTTATTGTTTGATTAGCTTTATTATTTTTCTCTTATTTTCAGAAAAATACAAAAATAATAATAATAATTTAATATTTTTTTTACCATTGTCTTTTATCTTTTGTTCAAAAAAAAGAGAGAAAATCAAAAGACTACAATTTAGATGTTTATCATTTTTTTTCATTTTAAAAAAAATAATAAAGAATATATATGTAGTTTTTGAAAAAAAAAAGTTGAAAAAAAAAGAAGAAAAATAGATAATGAAAAGTTTGGAAAAAATGAAAGACAAGAGATTTTAAATAAATATTATAAAATTATGAAAAGATAATTATTAATTTTGGAAAAGAGGTTTGACTCTAGTTCTTTAAGTTTTTTAAAAAAGGAAAAAAAGAAGAAAAATAGATAATGAAAAGTTTGGAAAAAATGAAAGAAAAGAGATTTTAAATAAATATTATAAAATTATGAAAAGATAATTATTAATTTTGGAAAAGAGGTTTGACTCTAGTTCTTTAAGTTTTTTAAAAAAGGAAAAAAAGAAGAAAATGCAAAAAATGTGATCTTGAAAAATTACGTGGCTCACCTTTTATGTTCCTAATCATTTTCATTTTTAAAAATTAGTTTCAAAAGAAAGAGAAAAGAAATAAAATACAAAAAAAAAAAAAA
>Ga0209700_109146_pt1 | contig 11813 bp, 16 predicted proteins | sample SiratroredBW_FD_187528 | JGI IMG/M metagenome (GOLD analysis project Ga0209700, IMG submission 187528) | Root nodule microbial communities of legume samples collected from California, USA - Siratro red BW (SPAdes) (version 2) | ecosystem: Host-associated > Plants > Roots > Nodule | place: USA...
TTGATTGAGATCATAACCATCACCAACTTGAACTTCAAACTTACTCCCACAACACACATTTCTAGATCCTAGATTCAAGTCTTCAAACTTCAAGAAATCTTCATCCATCCTTCACATGATCTAGAGTATCTTCACTTGGTTGAATTCATCAAATCACTGCAGCAGTCCACTGGTGCTAACATCATTGACTCAACAAATGTTCGTTTCTTTGAGGATTTTGTTAAAGATTTTGAAATACTATGTGAGCCATGGCCATTATTTGTTGAATATGTAAAGAAGACATGGTTGATTCCGCACAAGGAGAAATTTGTGAAGGCATGGGTAGACAATTTTATGCACTTAGGCAATCTCACTTCAAACAGGTAAGATGTTTTGTTGTTTAATGTTAGTGTAATTATATTATTATTGCCGTTATAACTTTTAATTGGGTTTTGTAGGGTTGAACAAGCACATTCCAACCTCAAACGGATATTGCAAAATAGTATGGGAGATCTATATACATGTTGGTATGCTGTGAACAAGGTCATCATACTCCAACATAACGAATCATTTGAGATGAGTTTGCATGTTATTAGTCACACTTTCAACGTGACATTGTACAAACATTTGATCAGATATGTGTCAAAATATGCATTGGTGCATATTGTAGAAGAATTTTTAAAGGTTCAAAGCACTGGTTTTGATAGTTCCCATTGTGGATGTGTTATCAGACGTACGCATGGTCTTCCATGTGCATGCGAGTTGGCTAGATATCATTTGGGTGTTATACCTCTTACAGAAGTGCACGTAATGTGGACAAGACTCAGTTTCTCAGATATCTCATGCCGTGAGTCAAGGTCAGAATTATGTATTCAACAGGATATTGATGTCATTGTTGCTCGTTTCAAAGATAGTTGATATAGCCGGAAAGGTGGCAATTAATTCAAAGTTACATGAAATTTCATATCCTGATATGACATCTATGTGTCCTCCAGTTGATAAAGTGAAAAAAAAAGGGTCACAAAAGAAAAAAGCAAAACGGTTTGCATTGAGCACTAAACGAGACCGGTCATATTTTGAGCATGTTGATAAGATTCATTCCATGCATGACAGTAATTCTAATTCAAAGACACAGTTACTTACAAATCCAGTTAAGTCTTTGATTAAGACTAATGAGATCCAGATGCTTGATCAATTTCATCATGTATGTCACCCATACATAATTAGTGTGACTGATGTGAAAGCTGATGGTTATTGTGGATATCGAGCTATTGCTGCATTATTGGGAATGGGTGAGGAGTCATGGTCACTTGTCAGAATGGATTTGTATAGAGAGTTATGTGAATGGCGTGATGAATATGCAGTAATAGTAGGTGGAAGTGAACGATTAGAGCAGCTAAAAAAATCTTTATTGGTTGCGGACTCTGAGATGGTAAGTTGTTATTGTACACATGTTATTGTGGTTATGATTTGTTATATGTTAACCGTTTGTTTTTTGTCTAATATATTTAGGTAAGTACCGATAAATGGATGACCATACCAGATATTGGATACCTAATAGCATCCAAATACAATGTTGTTTTGGTATGTCTATCATTGAAGCAAAACTTGACAATATTTCCATTTAGAAGCAAGCCTCCTATTAGTGTCAGTTCACATCGAATAATATGTATTGGGCATGTTTATGGCTCCCATTTTGTGCAGGTTTGTTACTTATTTTATTCAATTTTTATATGTTTATGTTATTTTATTGTAACTTATTTTACAATGTAATACAGGTAAAATTGAAGGATGGTTGTCCATTACCAACTGTTGACGTCTTGTGGTCCACATATGCATATCCTGTGGCAAGACTATGGTCACTATTGTATCTTAGTAGGATGCAACAATTTTTTGTTCTTACAAGCCAAGATCCAACATATGTTAATATTGGGGACGATTGATGTAATTGTATTTTCATATAACATTGTCACCTTTTGTTGAATGAGATGTATTTCCATATAACAATTATAAAAGGGCAGGTAAACGTACTCTTCCAAGTGCATATCAAATATAAAATAACATGGTCTTTGCAAGTTAAACATAACATAACAAGGTCCTAAAGTTCAACATATCATAACATGATCCTACAACATCAACATAACATAACTAAACGACTGAGATAGTCAAGCTGGTCCCCTCCCACGAATATGACGATGACGTCGGGTATATACTATCCCTTGCTCAGTAACTCCTTCAGCTAATGTTAAGGCCTCCCGAGCATCATCATAACCAGGAGTGCCTACTTCAACATGGCGACAGTCAATCATCCGGTGCAAAATGTTGGCAATGCGCCTGATTATACCCTACAACAATAAAAGTAATAAAATTACATGTTACAAAAGTTACAAAAATAACAATGAAAGACCAAAGTTGTTAAATATCTTACAATATGTCCACGATCCTACTGAAATGATGACCGTGATGGACCAACAGCCTCAGGCTCAGGACTACGGCGTCGACGACGACCAACAGCATCAGAATCAGACCCAGGAATAAGATATGGATGAGACATGCATGTATACCAGCCCATGTAATCAGATGAACAATCATGCGGTTCAGACACATGGGTCAACCACCGAATGACATGATCATGAAAATGTGTCCATCGGTCCTCAACCGTGGCTAAATTTCCTAGCTCAACTAGCAAAGGAGGACGTGGAATAGTTTGCACAAATCCAAACTGACACATGAAACGTTCAGGGAGATGTCGTTGTATCGTATCACTACCTCGTAGATATCTACAAAATAACGAAATAGAGACAAAAGGGCAATATGCTCTATGATCTGTATATGGATCCCATAACACATTGTCAGTGGTCAATCGGTCCAACTGCAACCTGACATCTATAACTGTGCATATCTGACGACTCACGATGTATTTACATGCCCTAGGTGTATTCTCCTCATACATGGTATTCAAGGTTTTTTTCCCCATGTGTATAAAATGTGCATAAATCCAACTCTGTAACAAATATCAACACATATTGTAACACAAATAGTATAAAAACATATTATAAAAGAAATAATGTATCCATCATTTGTACCTGCACCAACGTGGTGTAACCACCCAACTGATGAGTAGGAGACATACAAGCATATCCTAACTGCTCATAAACATATGCTAGACAGCCAACTCCCCAGGCATAATTTCCACAACTACCAAGATCTCTAAACAAAGTAAGATATTTAACCGCAATAAAATAGGCACTCTTGTCTGCAAATATAGTGCATCCAACTAGATGCAGTAAATAAGCCCTGGCAGCATACTCCCACATACCAGCCTCGCAACTCTGCTCATAAACATCCTTCAGCCAACTCAGACGAACATGTTGGCATTTAAGGTGTCTCATCTCCTTCTTTGCATCGCTTGATTGAACTCCCAATAAATCAACAAGTACCTCAGCAGCTTCACCAAACTCCAAATTATAACATATGGGAAATCGACCATAATAGGAATATGTAGAAGGCATGAGACATCATCTAAAGAGAGAGACATTTCACCGAAAGGCAAGTGGAAGGTATTGGTATCCCTTTACCACCGCTCGACAAATCCAGAAAGTAAACCCTTATCAATCACTTGATAGTTAATGTTGCATAACGACAACAATCCACTATAAGTAATAAGCTCCTCAACTTCAACACATGGCAATCCAAGCCTACTCAATTTTCTCCCATGTGATACCATTTTCAACTCTCCACGATCCTAAACCATAACATCATATATTCAACGAATAACATAAAAAAACTAAATAACAAATACTCTCAGTGTCATATACTTACCTCGCCTTGCCACAGATTATAAGCAACATGGTCAGGATAAGAGAGTAATAGAGAACCATCAATAGGTCCTCCAGGAAATGCCCCAACTTTAGCAGCACCAGGCACAACATCTTCGCCTACTGCCCTTCGATCTCCCCTTTGAACAGAGGCTGTGGGCCTCTCTCTTTGATCTCCTTGAGAACATGCACCCCTAGTTCTAGCCATGAGACTGTCACCAACAACAAAATGAAACAAATTAAATTAAAAAAAATAGTTTGAAACGTGTAGCGGAACCACCAATATACAAGTTGCGAAATGGGTGGTTCCACAACTCATAGGGAGGTGTCCAAACGTATTGCGGAACCACGCATTCCGCAACGTGTATACGAATCCGTATACAAGTTGCGGAATGGGTGGTTCCGCAATACGTTCGGACACCTCCCAATGAGTTGCGGAACCCGCATTCCGCAACCCAGCATCATGCCAATTTTAAAATCCAACCTTCTCCTCTTCTCTCTCTCTTAACATGAAAATGGATAAAAACTTGAACATACTTTTATTTTTTTCCGCGAATAAAACTTTGAATCATATTTTTTGATTATTTTTTTTGTGACAATCATAAAAAACCAAATTATGTTATTATTTTATATTATTTTTGAAAATAAGAAAAGACAACAAAATTCAAAATTGATTAAAAGTCTTTTTTTGAATTTTCTTAAAAAATTAATTATAAATATTTTTTTATTTGTGAAAATAAATTTATTTATCCGAAATTGGGTAGGAAGACACTTGTAAGAAAAATGTTTTTCTAATTAATGAAAATTGAATTTTACCTTAATAAATGATTTAAAAGAGTGTAAAAACTCTTTGATTTAGTGGTAAGTACCAAATATATTTTTTTCTTCAATTGTCTTTAACCACGTTAATTACAGTCAAGTTGTGAATTTTTATAAGGAAAGATGTGATATGAATAAAAATCAAATGAAAATCTATATGCGAATAATACTTTAATGTTAATACAGAGTAAAAGAGTAAATATGAGTTTAAGTCTTAATCCTATGTAAGTTTTTGTTTCGGATAAAAATACATAAATTATGTTGTAAAAATTATCGTTAAGAAAATTTGTTATAATTCATATTATACTAGAAATAAATAAAAACATAAGTTATTAGATTTTATCTTTTATATGGTTACCAACTAATATATTTATAAAATTAATTTATAAGATATTGGAGTATCTCGGATGGATAGGTATATATTGTAATATGAGTTATGATTTGTTCGCAAACAAATTTCTCATAAAACTTTTAAAAGAAAATAAAATTAATTTCTCTATAAATTAAAATTATTTTATAATAAACTAAAAATGAAATTTCAATAAATTAATACAAATGATTTCTACTATTTAACTAACCCACAGGTAATTTTATCTTATAAAAAACCTAATTCTGTTTTCCTTCTCAAGTCGTTCTTGTAGAAATATCTACAAAAGAACTAGAAAAAGTCCTGAACAATTAAACGAAAATGAGCTTATGACAACGCTATTAAAATATATACCTACAACTGTTTTTCATAATAAAATTTTCAACGCTCATAATTAAATAATTAAAATGGGAGTTCAAGGAGGAAAAATACCTACAACTGTTTTTCATAATAAAATTTTCAGCACTCATAATTAAATAATTAAAATGGGAGTTCAACGGTTATATGTTATCTCATGACACTCTTTTATCCCAAAAATCATTAATTTTATCCATTAAAAAAATATAGAGAAGTTAACAAAGTTATAAATCACAACACGACAGATAAAAGTTATTTTATTCAATAAAAAGAAAACATACAAAAGAATAAAATTTTACGAGGAAAACAATATGTCTAGAGAAACAATGTAACTAGCTTAATAATGTTTGATCAAAATAAATATTAAAATAATGTTTGATGAACATGAATATCACCCCCTTTATGGTCGAATATTGTACCAGTAACTCCACACTGCTAATGAAACAAACAAAAATGGCCTTTAGAAAAGGACAAATGCCAATAAAATATCTTGAAATATCTAAGATATACTAAAACAAAGGCGATAAAATTGATCACCTTATCTACTTGTAAACCAAATTTTAGCTGTGCCAACAAGAATAAGAAAATGCTCTCTTCTTCCTCCTCGATGGTATGAAGCATGAGCATGATGGCTTCTAGTTCAGTTTTTTGCTCCACACCCTTTATTGCTCCTGCCAGAAACATACTTTCTCCACAACACACTTGTGCCAGTTTCATTCCCCACAAGCAGTGCAAGAGAGAGTTCACTCTCCCTGCAGTGGCTTCAGTGCCTTACCAACCCATCAACTTTGACTACCTGCAAGAGGAATTCAGTGGAAATGGAGTCACATTTGAAGAAGCTGGTGAGAGTTGTGTTTTGAAGATGGAGCTGAGAAATGGAAGCACTGTGACCATGATGCTGCCAAGTGGATTGATCACCTCATACAAGGCCCTCATGTGGCATGGGGGCAAGGTGGAGTTGCTCCACACTGCTGTGTCAGAGGGAGAGGATGGTGATCCTATAATTCAAGGAGGGGTGTCTTTAAACTTCAATTTTCAAACGGATGATGCTGAACAACTCTCTTGGTCTCCAACAAATTGGCTTCTCCATAAGATTCATAGAAAAACTCGGGAATCCATTCAGGTCTGATTTCCCTTGAGTAGTAATAATTCACTAGAGTGTCTAACAAAATGAAACCTCAATCAGAGATAATTCTAAATATGACTTGCTGAAGTGGTTATTATGTGAGAATCTATGATTGAAATGATGGTATAAAAAAATCATTGTTTGTTCAATGATTCCATCTTCACTTGACAACTAAGAATTATAACATGAATTATAACTAGCTTGTGCTGCAAAAGTTGGTCTTCGGGCTTAGTTAATGCTAGATGATCAAGCTTCCATTTTCCCTTATAATTTCAATTCATTTATCCTCAAAAAACGTATGTTTTAGTTGGTACTCTCATTATTATGCACATTAGTGCCTTGCTGTTTTTGCAATCTTTTTGCAACAATAACTATTTACTGAAGACATCTTGAGGATATCTCATGCAGGTAGAATTAACAAGCAGAACATCAGATGACAAGATTGGATTAAAATACATAGTGACTTTGGAAAAAGATACCTTAAACTCACAGCTTGAAATTTTGAACAGAAGGTCTTTACCCATTCGGATGACGGGGGCAATCCTGAGTCATTTGACACTAAGCTCACCAGAAGCAACTTATGCAATAGGATTAGAAGGATCAAGTTACTGTAGCACACCATTGTTTGAATCCGAGTTTATGTTGAGTCCTCAAGATTCAGGCCAGGAAGAAGGCTTTGGAAAAGTATTTCCTCAATGGAGTAAAAAAAGTCAGAGTAATGGATTAGAAGGTAGCCAGGTAAATAATGAAGAAATGGACAACTACAAGCAGCTAAGTCAGGAACTAAGTCTTCTGTACACAGAAGCGCCACGAAGTTTAACAGTGATTGACAGGGTACGCAATTATCATTCTCAACATGTGGAATAAATATTGATAAATACACATACACAAACACTTTTCACAGATCTTCATTCATTATTAGATAACACCCTTGAGATTGTGCATGTACCGCACATAGTTTATGAAATAATCTTTTTCTTTTTTCTATAGAGTATATAAACTTGGTCAGAATATATTCTGACATGATTCTGAATTTTGGAACCAATGAGAACTATTACAGGATTGTATATTCCAATAGCTATTGTTTCCTTCTCCGTCTCTATTTTCCTTGGTGTACTATGCTACCTGTCAAATTGAACATGTTCAGTTCAATTTCAAAGTTGTGTTTTCTTTAACAGATTTCAGGATTTCAAAATCAATCATAGCTCCGTCTTCATTGAGTTTCTTGCTAAAATTTAGTAACAGATTGTAAGCACATGGAGCTAACACTTTTGTTATGAATGTTACATAGTTAAATTGTAATTTCATTTTAATCATTCACACTATCTCATTCAAAATCATTGGTTTCATCAGGGTAGAAGAAACTCAGTGTCGGTTGGAAGAAGAGGATTTGATGAAATGTATCTCTTCAGTCCTGGCTCAGGCGTTGAAATTTACAGTAAATATTCCTACATATGTGTAGGCCAAGCTTCCATCCTCAAACCAATAATTATAAGTCCTCAAGATGTATGGAGAGGTGGGCAGTTTATATATAATCCAAATCTTGATGGGTAAGTTTGTTTTTGCTGTGAATAGAAGGACACAGATATCCATTGTGTAAAATTTTGATGTGCTTTTGAAACTTTATTTTTGGCGAGTTGGGCAAGAGCACTGCAAGTTGATGATTACAAAAGAGTGACAACTTGTAAACAGCAATACTGATACATGATTTTTCATATGCCAAATGCCTTAAAATTAGCATTGAACAGTTTCTAACGATAATTTGTTCTATATTCCACATCTCTTCATCAAGTCAATGCACTTAAAAATAATTCGAGTGATAAAATTAATCACCCAATATAAAGATAAAATTAAGATAATCCCATCGTATGTTTATAACGCTTAGATCATATGATATTGGCTTATGGATAGAAATTATGAAGGGTGTATGCTTTATGCAGATGCAAATACATAAATTTTTATGCATATATGAAACGTGATGTAAATGTATTGGCATGAGACATTCCTTGTTCCTCATGACTATACAAATATAATTTTTATTTATCTTATTCAAAAAAGAAATTAACCACCTAATATGCCAATCAAGAAGCAAAACTTCTCATGAAAACAGAAAAACCTCAAAATGTGCAAGTAACTACACATATTGCACAAAAATTAAAATAAATATATCGATATCTAATCTACATATACCTTCATTTGTATTAAATTTGATTGAATCAAATTATCCATTCAATTCCAAATACAGGCATTTGAGCTTTCATTCCACCAGAAGGTAGAATTCAGTCAAAAGTTGAGACTCTACGAGAAAAAAAAAATGCAAGGGTGTGCCCAATTTTACAGATCTTTTACTTCTACACCAAGCTTCTCAACATTTAGTTGGAATGAGCTAATACTTTAACATAACTATTCTATAATTCTCTTATTTATCAGTTTGAACACACAAGAATGAGCACATTATGTCGGGACAAGAAAATGGCCTTCATCCTGACTGTTGATCCAGAGGAAAGGAGTTGCTATTGCAAGAAGAGCAAAAGAAATGCCACAAACTAATTTTTGCTTAGTCTTTTGAAATGGCTTTCCCATGAGAACTGTTTCAGTACCATTTCTACTTTCAGGACCAACCTCGGAAGGCCTCTGCATATCAGAGTTAACAGGATTATCATCTGTTGATGAGACTGACTCCGGTCCACCTTGGAACTGATCATCATCATATAAGTCTCCATTCTCTTTAGAATCATAGTTGTCATTATCTGCAATACCATTTTGATCATATTTTGAAAAAGATTCTGGACTCCACATAATATTGCCTGATGATAGACTCTTGATCCTTCTATTCGGTTTTTCAGAGCAATCTGAAATCTCATCATTTGGATCTTGAAGAGAGTGAATGAGCTTTCTAGGGGTCACAAAATTTTTGAGGTTGTCCTGCGTGAGGGATCTCTGAGTACAGGAAAGAAGACAATCAGTAATGAAGCACTCATGTTTGTGCAAATACACTATTAAATGGTGCATGAAAGGCTAAAACATCAAGCTAAGTAGATGTAAGGTATAAATTCAACTGAGTAAAAGAAACAGTACATAGCAATCAAAAGTATATTCGTTCTTCTTCCTATTTCTAGCTTTTCACTTCTTTGAACAATACATTCCATAAAATTATTTCAAAGAAGTGACTAACAAATAATCTTCATTGGGTCATACTTTCTTCGTTAAAGTTATTTTAAAAAGCAATGTTAACAAATATTTGTGAAGAAAAGCATTCTAAGACTAGAAACATTTAACTAATGGACAACTACTAGAAGTGTCTAAAGTAGCAAACTACAGTACAGACAATAAAAGGGATTTGAGAATATTAGAAAAAGCTCCTTACTCTATAAGGCAATTGGGAACTGGTTATGCAATATGACATGCAACCATTTCAAGTTAACAAAAGCAAGGGAAGGAAGGAAACACTTTGGAAATGGATACTTGTAATTGTTAAATTGTGTTGTTAAATTGTGAGTGAGGGTTGTAAAGCTATCCCTGCAGCATATTCAATTTTATTACTAGAATTTTAATAAAACCTGATTAATATCTGATAAACTTACTCGAAGACTTGTGCTGGGACTTCTAGATGCTCCAAGCCAAGGACTTTTGTGCGTGAATCCAGTAAATTCTGCTGCTAAATCTCCCCCTCCATTAGAAAATTCATGATCCATAGTGTGCTCCAAAGAGGCATTTCCATGCCCTGATTTTGAGAACAAACCATCCTTAAGAGACACATCAACCTCTCCATTTTCAAGACTCCAAAGCTTCCTATTCACACTCCTTCGCTCGTAGAAGTTCTGTGAAGGCAGGCTAGTCAAAATGAGAGACCCAACAGGAGATGCATATCCATTGAAGAAGTCCAAGGTACTGGTACGTGACTCGGGGGAAATAGATGATGGAGACCAGTCTCCATCACCAGAAAAACTTTCTCGCATAAAATCTTTCCTACTGAAATTTGAACCCGTCACAGAAGCAGGAGTCTTCACACCTCCTGAATTTTTATCATTCAAAATCATCTTAGCAGTTCGCAAAGCCTCAAATGCAGCTCCTTTGACATATGCCATTTTGTCTGATTGAGACAGCTCCATCACCTCAATTATCTGTTCAACCTCCGAAAATATGCTCCTGGGATCTAGACATTTCATCAAGAAGTTCACCATTTGAATGGCTACAAAACGCTTCTGAGAATTTCCCTCCAAAGGCTCACTCCCAGCTTTTAGTATTCGCAATCCAGATTGTATGAGCAATCTAGCATAGGCTTCAACAATCAAAGCATTACGCTTTGCCAGGGACATAACAAGACCCATATGTGAATTGGTTTGAGTAGACTTTCCGTCCAGTGCCGCAGCAACATTCTGGCAAACTCTATTAACCATCTCATCTGAAGCAAAACGCCAGTTATCTGAATCCACAAGAGCCTTCAAGCAGAGGGCTGCACCACATGTCAAACTCTCTTGAGAACTTGAGAGAAAGTCTGAAAGGGGCTTACAAAGAGAGTGAATTATTTGCCTCTTCTTCTCTTCTGGGGTTGTGGGATCAATTCCATACCTTGCTATGGCTGGAATCACCTTTGAACACGCCTCCTGAAGAGGAAAAGACCCTGCACTTGAAGCTAAGGTCTGAATTATGGATTGCATAATGCTGTCTATCATGGGAACAATCTTGACTCGATGAACCCGAGCAAGAACCTCGTACAGTGAAATAGTGAATTCTCCAGACAAAGAACCAGTTTCCTTGGTCTCCGAAACTTGAGCAAGAAAGATAGGAATTGTCTTCGTGTCCAGATCTTTCACATATGACTTTAATGCTCTCATTGCAGATTTGCGGCTATCTGCATCTTTGTCGAGATTTTGAATCTCTCTTTGTAGCATTGGACTCAAACTCCTTCCCATTATGAAGCTAAAATAAAGAAAACAACTCCATAAGCAACAAATAACAAGACTAAAAAGACAATTACCAACCCCAATGGGCAAACACATAAAAAAGATACATCTCATTTTGGATAATCCTACAGCCGAAACACACTCCAACCCACCCCAATTTACTACATCAACAATTTGAGGTCAAAGTTCACTATTTTTTCAAAAAAAAAAAAACAAATAAATTATTAATCTTACAACTGGGACAGTCAAAATTCGAATGGAACGATAAAAGTCAACAATTTGAATCAAAGTTTCACAGCACAAAATGATTAATCTTGCAAACGAGACAGTGGTCAGAAGAAAAAAAATGGAAAGACCCACTGACTGCAAATCCAATTACTCCCTTTGTAATCTTGAATATATACCGATCAAACAAAAAAAAAAAAAAAAAAAAAAAAAAA
>Ga0209700_109148_pt1 | contig 11805 bp, 3 predicted proteins | sample SiratroredBW_FD_187528 | JGI IMG/M metagenome (GOLD analysis project Ga0209700, IMG submission 187528) | Root nodule microbial communities of legume samples collected from California, USA - Siratro red BW (SPAdes) (version 2) | ecosystem: Host-associated > Plants > Roots > Nodule | place: USA...
ATATATATATATATATATATATATATATATATATATATATATATATATATATATATATATATATATATATATATATATATATATATATATATATATTTAAAACATTAACCTTTCATATCACCTATGTCAAGGTTTGGAAAAAATAATAATTCCCTATATCCTATTTTACATTAATAAAGCTTATTTACTTTCATTGTATTAATTTTTTAACCCTCACTCAGTTGTATTTTTTAATATCAATGATGTCACAATAACTTTAGAATTTATAATCCATTCCTTTTAATGTATCACAACAACAATTTTCCATTATCATATTTTTAGAATATTACCCCATCAACTTAATAGGTATAATTGAATTTAAACACCAATTAGTGTAGGAAGACTTTGTTATTGGATACTTGTTTGTTATCCATGTCTATGCATTTTTTTGGACTAAATTAAAAATCTTCTCTACATCAATCTTACATGTCGTAAAGAATATGTTATTTCTTTGCATCCATATGCTTCAAATAAAAGTTACACATACATAATCTCATACTTTATTTATTTTTTGATTAAGCTAAAATGATTGAAACTATGCTTTGGTAAGTAGTGTTGCATTGTATTGATTCCCACCCACATATTGTACTCATCCCACACACTCTCTGTGACTTGACAAGTTAAAAAAATATAGCTAATTGTTTTGTTGTTCTTATCAGAAAAATACATGTCTTGTTACCTAATTGAACCCACATGCTATGTAAGTTATTTCTAGTAGGTACCATATTTTGTATTACTCTTAGCAAGAATATTTACAAAGAGTAGTGTTGTTTATTTTCAGTACAAAAGATAGCTTTAGTACTTGGTTCCTCTTCCATTCAAACCACTGTCTTCTCTATATTAAACTCCATTCCCATGAACTACCATTCCAACACCCTAATTGTATTAGTGTGACCTTCTTACTCACATCATTATTAGTTTAGGATATCCATCTTCAAGAATAATGTCTTCTAACCACCTTCATCCCAAATTTTGATCTTATCACCTACCTATATCTTCCAATCTATGTTTTTTTGTCAAATCAGTTGTCTTGTTGTAATTCTCCTCAAACTCTTCTAATGCCTCTTCACCACTCAGATTCATATCTAACCTCCTCACTACTATTCAAAAACCTCCATGTTTCATAATTGGCTTCTATGTCATTTTTTCACAATCCTCTTTCTTCCTTTCCTAACCTCCATTTTTACTTTCCTAGTAGAGCTATATTAAAGATTTTTAGATCTTTCACACCCAACCCTCCTTCCTTTGGTTTACATATATTATCCTAACCTTCCTTTATTTGGTTTACATATATTATCCTACTTGACCTAAGCAAATTTTCTACTCTCATGTTTCCAACCACATAGAAACTCTTTTTGAATTTTCTTAACTATTTTCGTCGCACTAGGTGGTATTTTAAAGAACGATAGATGAAAAAAAGATATCCTTATTAGCATAGATTTAATTAGGATAACTCTACTAGTAAAAGAAACGTGTTTTCCTTTTCATCTTGTTAACCTTTTCTTAATTTATCCTATCTTATCCTGCCAAAAAATGTTGTTTCTATTATTATTCCTTACTTTTATCGTAAAAGGAATATTCATGATATTGTAGTTTAGGATTGTCTTGAATCTTTACATGGTTTCCTTTTGTGGATAACTCATTCTTTGTCTTGGTTACTTATCTTCTAAGAAATTTTTTATCTTTGTTTCTACGGTATTGGGTTGTTTACATGTATCTTTGTATTACTTATCCACGTAATATGCAATTTTCTCTCAAGCTCTATTCAAATATGACAAAATCAAATCTTTCTCCTCTCAAGCTAAGTTTTCTCGAGATGAAAACCTGTTACATCCTTCCCCACCTTTAAAAAATCCTCGACATATCATATTGTCATAGTTTGTAAGAAAGTGTGAGAAAGAAATATATATCTTTTATTATTTGTAGATTAAATATTTTTCTCATTTACAAATTTTTAAGAAGTATTTAGCTTTGGTATTTGACTTGTGTTTTTCAAAATTACTATTCCTATATTACTTTGGAGGGAACTTTGACAACAAAAAAATAAAAGAAAAAAAAACTTTACTAGAAAAGTTTAGTACTTGGTAATGATTTAACTACGTCTAATAAAAAAATACTAAAAGAAAATATTTTTTATAGAGTTATTCGACTTTAATATATATATATATATATATATATATATATATATATATATATATATATTAATTACTTATCACAACTATAATATTTCTTTATTTATTTTCTTTTTATGGGACTTGAATTTTATTTTCTTTCTCTTTTTTACTTATCGGAATAACCAAATAATATAAAAACTATTTTTCTTCTCATTTCATTCTTCTATTTTTTTTCTTATAAAATAAATATCTTAATTTTTCTAATTAGATAATTAATATAAAGTATAATTAGAGATATTTTATTGATATATCTTAATAATAATTTAAAACGCATTCTTTTATCACGTCATCTCAAATATATTTTCTCTTCGTAAATAAAATGTATTGAAAACTATAAAATTATACAAAGTTTTATGAAATATTTAATATATATCCTTCTTTCATTATAAATTTTAGATTTCAGTCTATATAAAATGGCGTATTATAAATATTTAATGTTAACTTTTTTTAGCTTTTTAAAAATAATGTGTGAACTGTCGATAATATTTTTAAGAGATAAAATGTCCATTAGATCAACTAGTCTGAAATAATAGTCAGAACAACCTAAGAGTCTTAATTTAATCTACCAAAGAGTGGCTTAACAGACTAACTCATTAGTCCAACAATTTTTCAATATGACTTGTAATGTATAAAAAAAATCAAATATAAATTTTAGGAAACATGTCATTCTTCATATTAGCTTAGTTGAACCAATTCCTTTTTTGAATACTACAACATAAAACATAAACCAAGTCCTAATCATCAACAATTCAACATAATATATAGTAAATGAATAAAAATTAAAATAACACCTTACACTTTAAAGTACAAATCATGAATCATTTTCTACATCAGATTTTTGAATAAACCCTAAAAAAAGGTTTCCTATAGTCTTCCATCATTATTACTTTCCTCCTCATCTTCAATATCTTAAGAAATTGAGGAAAAAAATTCAAATATAAAAAAATAAGTATTCAAATAAAAGATAGATAAAAATTAATTATATTTAAATTATATAATAAGATGAACAAGATAGTTAAAATTGAGATTTTAATAGTAAAATTATAAGATCATATAATTTTATATATTATCGGGATTCAAATTCTACACATAATTGTAACTCAACAAAACCACATAATAAAATTGTAAAATAGTGAGGATGGTGATTTGTTCTTAGTTTCTTAGATTATCAGCTTCATCAATTGTTTACCTTCTTGCATAAATAGATCCAATTCAAATAAAACCTAACCATAATTAAAATTAATGTAATTAAAATTATTTTATCTTCTTGTGTGTTGTCAACCACCCATATTACCATCCAATTAAAATTAATACAATCAAATTTCATCTTGTGTTTTATGTTTTCCACCTTTGCAACACCTATTTATTCTATAAGTGAATTGGATTTTAATTAAAACAAATTCCAAACCTAACTAAAAATTAAGAGTGTTTTTCTTTTTCTTTTTGGTTTTAGCTGCACAATTCATCTTCTTTGATGAATGAGTTTCAATTAAAATAAAATCCAATTAAACTTTTAAGATTCATCTCTTCATCCCTTATAAAATTCAAAAATAATAGTCACACACCTATATAAAAAACAAAATCTACTATTTGTGTTACGATCTCAGGATTGACCATTTTGTAAACTCTTCACAATCATAAAATAGTAAATCTTACAACCTCTTTTATCCCTAAATAAAAAAAATGCATAATATATTAAACAACAACAATTTAAATGGAAATAACAAAATAAGAATAATAAAACACCACAAAATCAATTACATGTATGTGGTATATGAATATGAGGCTTGACTTCAAATAGTGTTTGTTGATCAATTTTAACATATATTGCCCATATCAATGTACCTTTATTAAGTTATCTATACAATATTAATTATTCACAAGAAGTATTATAACCCAAAAAATATGAGTATGACATGCAGTCCATACTTTATTATATGAAATAATTAAATTTTTATGATCAAAATCACTAATCATTCACCACCAAAATAGGATACTTTGTAAAAGATAATACGATAGGATCACAATAAAGATACCAGGCTACCCTTGCAAAAGATAATTCTATAGGATCATAATAAAGACATCAACGTGTTACCATCCTTTCACAAGCTCCTTGGAGAAAAGTCACACAATGAAATGTCTCATACGAAACAATAGTTCATCTTGTCTACCTTGTTGATTTGAGAGTAATGCACCTCATCAATGTTTGGTAAAGTGGGATATGTTAATGTTCTGAAAACAAGATTGTGAAGTCAATCACTGCCATCAAGTCCTAAAAGGGTTTTTTTTGTTATGAATGTCCTCATTGAAGAACGTCCACCTCAAAAATCTCATTTGTGCAATTTTCATGCTAGTGGATGTTATTTTTCATTAACAACATAAGGATGTTGACCTATCTCTTTGAACAAATACCTAAATAATAGGTGAATCACAACACTGGAAAGGTTAAAAGCTTTAAAATGGAGAAAATAATTATGATAGTTAGTGAGAAGATCATGAAACCAATTAGGACTTGTAAAGCTCACAAAGTGAAATCTCAAACAAGATAAGGCTGCAAAGGGGTTAGGACAACAATTTCAAGGTCACGACAACAATTTCAAGGTCATGAGTGGATGACATGAATAAGGCATAACAAGGTTATTGGATGACAAGATATAATTGTCGACAAAGAAGATGTTGAGGAGGGGATAACTACTCTCAATAAGAGAGAAGAAAGATGCACAAACATTTTTGTTAAAAAATTATATGTATATAAAATAAAATAAAAATATTTTTCTTATGAATGGTAAATGAAATAGATAAGTTGTAATAAAGTGGAAAAAAAAAAAACATAGGTACACTCCTTGTATAACAAATTGTTTAGGTTACAAACAAATGAAATTTAAGTTATTAGATATAACATGAGTCTCTATTATTGAAAAATATGATGCCGACGCAGAAGTCCAACACAAGGGCCTAAGGTAGTGGAAAGAGAGTGAGAGAGAAAAAAAAAAGTGAGTCTATACTTGTAAACTTAACTTGGTTAAGAAAAAATATGATTTATGATTCATGATTTGTCAACGATAAACGATAAATTAAGGAATGAGAGGAATACTAATAAAGATATCTTAACTCTCTCTTCTCATACCTCTTGTCTCACTTCATGCTTTATTATAATTTTATAATCAATTTTTTAGTAGGCCTAATTCAATTTCTAAATTTATAATCTTTTTTAGTCAAGTCTAACTTGAAATTATGATGGAGTTAATTTATAGACTTTAGTATTTATTATTAACTTTAGATAGAGTATTATTGATTTATAATGAGTTCTCCTTAAACAAAATGATCAATATGTTAATGAAAGTTTGTTTTTAATTAGTAATTAATGATTTGTTGGAAATAAACTTTTTAGAAAATTTTCATCAAGAAAAGTAATAAAAACACAATTATTTTTTAAATCAAAAGTAACTGAATTAAAAATTACACTTAAATGAAAAGTTAATACAAGACTAACTTATGCATAATTAAAAAAATGCTTTATAAATGATATTAAGGAGATTATTAAGTAAGTGTAGTTGGTGTAAGTTCATGGATTATATTATATACTATAATTCTACACACCGAATTTTTCTAGGTACCTTAACTTGGACATAAGAATCCTTGTAGATACGAGTGCAACATTCAGCTGACAGAAAATAATAGAAAATTTCTGAATCCATCATGAACATCTTTCGCTTTGTTTTGATTTATTTTATAGCTACTTGTGCTGAGAATTATAGTATAACATAAAAATGATTTTTTTTATCAAAAAATTATTTCGATTTACATGAATATTGTGATAGAAATGTAAAATATAAAAATCCAGTGACCAATCCTTGTACAACCAGAGTTTGATCGGATAGACTTAAGTTAGGAATTGATCAATCTGATCTAACTCATAAAGATTAACTTCATTACGTTGATTTTCTTTTTCGTCAAATTATTCTTCTAATAAATTATTTTTGAATTTAGTATAATCATTGGTAAACAATAATTTGAGTAGAATTAGTTTGTTTAAAAGCCGAAATCAGTGATAGCTAATTAAATAATGTGCTTATTCTTTTTTGGGGCGATCAAGCACATGATGACATCTGCAGTGAGATTCGGAAAGAAGAACAGATGAAGCTATGTCCATGGCTAGAAACATAGAACAAGAACACAATATACTCTTTAATGAAGAGGATCTCAATATTCTTTTATAATCATTTTAATTCAAATTGGTTGGTTGAACTTGTGCCAATAATTGAAACCACAACAGCACCACCACCAATTTTATTAATGACCCGGATTCTGCGCTGTTTATGAACCACACTACAAATAATAACTTACTATAAATAACAAAACAGTGTCAGAAAAAAAATATCATTATTTGTGTTTGGATAATGAGATTGAGATGGCCACATCTAGATAACGCATTAATTACTCCCTCACCCATCTTTCTTTTTATGTAAATTATCTTACATTCCAAAATCAAATTCCAAGAGCTAACCTAAATTAATTTCTCTGAGTCCTAAGATTTTAATAAAAAAATGTTGAAGAATATGATAAAGGTATTGATTAAAAAATTAGAAATATTAGAAAATGTGGTGTTGGAAAGAGGTGGCAATGATTGAATATAAGGGAGTAAGAAAAGAAAAGTAAACGAAGAAGAAGTGAAAGAAAAGGGGGTGTGTGTATAGAAACTTGTCATGTTATGCTAAGCATGATTCCCTTTGTTTGGGTGAAGCCAGGCAACACACATTGAAGTTACTCTGTAAAGAAGGAGTGATGGAAACTCTCTGCAACACTATTTATCTGCATCATATCAGTGTCAGCCTTCCCAAAAGAAAACCTACCCACTTTTTTATCACACAAAAATACCTATTATTAATCATTCTATTAATTTTCCAACCATAACTCTTCTATTACAAGAACTCATGTCAAAGGTTTAATACTTACATAGGTACTAATCAATTGTTTACTAACATTGTTGTCTTTACATTTTTCAATTCACCTTATCTGTCGAAATAAACAAATTAAAAAGTGGAAAAAAATTAAGTATTGAACTTCGAATACGAGTAACTTTGTCACACTTTATAAGTATATTTTGATTAATTTTACACTAAAATATTTTAACAGAAATTTTATTTAAAATATTCATAACTTTTTTTTTATAAAAATGTAATGTGATATTAATTTAGTCGCACAAAATCATAACTTTTTTATTAATTATTTTAATGTTAACAAATATAAATGGAGAACCAATTTACTGGTTTAAAACAGTACCTGGATTATTGATGTTTTATAGTAAAAACATGCATCTCATATATAATATTTCTTTAGTTGTTCTTGTGCATAATGTTTTTTTGTCTCGAATGCATTTTTATTTGAAGGAAAGTATAAAAAAATTAAACTTCAATTTACTACGTCATAAAAATTAAACACGTTTTCACTTCTTGGTTACAACTTAAACAAAATGTTATTTTACTTTTGTATAAGGATTGTGGATGAAAACTTGTTAGAAGAAACAACTGGACCAGGTCTCACCAGAAGCGTTTTTCCTGCACCTCTATGATTTCTTCCTGTATCTCATATTTTTTGTCAAAATATTATAAATATATTTTTTAGACTGTACAAATCAGAATATAAAAATTACATTTCAAATTATACAATTTAACATATAATTTTTATTTTATATTATATAATTTGAAATATATTTTTTTATATTTTAAATTATACCATTCACAATATACTTTTATATTTTAGATAAAAAAAGTTTATGTTTCTGATTATATAACTTAAAATATAAAAAAATATATTTCAAATTGTACTAATACAATTTTTATGTTTCAAATTGTGCAATTTAGAATAAAAAAATTATAAAATATAGATTTTTTTTTTTCATTATACCAGGTGTGTATATGGAGGTGCATGGAGAAAGTATGGAGGTGCAGGAAGAATGGATTGTCTCACCATTGTGCTCAGACCCAATTTTTATGCTTATGGGCAAATCCCGTATGGGTCAATTTCCATAGATTGTGTGAAGTTGAATTTTGATAACCCGTTTACTTGGATTTTTTTTTCTGACCCTCATAATTTCTTCTTCCACCCTATGCTAAATAAAATGATCAAGATATCATACTATTGTTATATCACCTTAATCATTTAGAAAATATATTCTGAAAATCATAATGAAATATTTTCAGATTATATAATTTGATATTATCTAAAGTAATTATATTTCAGATGAATTACATTCCAAATTATTCAAAATTATGTAATACAAAATTATATTATGGATGATATAATCTTATTCTAAATTGTGTAATTTATAATTTTATTTTGAATTACGTGATTCAAAGTTATATTCCAAATTAGATGGTATATTTCAAAATGTATATATTATGATAGTGAGAAGAGAGACTATGGAGGTAAAGAAGAAAAATACTGACTTGTTATTGTTAAATTTTTTGGGCTTAAAGGAAGTTTTTAATTAGATAAATAAAAGAAATGATACAAAATTTCATACTTTTAACCTGATAAATTATTTTATTTACTCAAATATCCATCAAGTGAGTTTTTGTTTTTTTTGGCAGAAATTGATTATATGTAAAAAATGCATTTAAGTGTACTAAAAACTATTAAAATAAATTAGCACTTTGTAGTTCATCTATAGGCAATTATTTGTGTACCCCTTCCTATTTTTTAATCTGCACCTTACAATTAGGTCAAATATATTTCATTTCTTTTTCTTTCATTGTACCTCACCATCATTATCACTATCGTGACTACACCATCATCACGGAAGGAAAGGCAGGAAAAGAAGAAAAGGAAAATACTGAAAAGAAAAATATTGTTTTAGAAAGAAAACACAAATATGTTATAGAAAGCCTATTTTCAAAATGTCATTTAAAAAATCATTCCAAAAGGTATTATATATATTTTAAAAGGCTTATTCCTAAAATTTTATTTAAAAACAATTATTCTAAAAAGTATTTTGTGCCTTTTAAAAATTTTATTCTAAAAATTCTATTCCAAAAAATCTTATCACGTTAAAGAAACATTTTCAGAAATTTTAGAAAGTGTGTTGTCAAAATTTTCTGAAACAGATAATTTAGGAATCACTTTAAAAAAGAGTAAAATAATTATTTTGAAAAATTGTGGAGGTGCAGTTTAAAATTAACTGGTGTGCAGGAATCAATTGCCTCATCTATCTCCCCTTCAGGTGGATGCTCGGATCCAATAGTCTCCTTTCACGTCAAAAAAAAGATCAACTATTACATAACTATGACAAAACGGAAAATAAAGGTATTTATTTGAGATTGTTAAGGAGACATTAAAAGTATTCTAATAGAACTTAATGCATGGTTTGGGTTTATTTGTTCAATTTTTTATTTTTCATAAAATATATTCATGAATAATTATGAATTCATGTAAACTGAATTCAATAAAAAAAAAAATAGCCATTTATTTAATAACAAAACCCACTCCCTCCTTCAATTGAAAATTTCAACATTTTGTCAAACCTGATTTTTTATATCATATTTAAAAGAATTAAAGCCGGGTTATTTATAAGATAAAATATATTTTTCAATTTTAGATACACTTTAAATTTTTCTTTATTTCTATTTTCCTTTCTACTTATATCAATTATAATATTTTGACATAATTGGAAGCAACATCACTAAACCACCAATTGATTGATTCAATCAAATGTTGTTTTTTTTTTCTTTTTTGTTATTCATATCAACCACTAGCTTTCATGACAATATTGTGAGACTGTTTCAATGTGTTCGTAAACTTTCGACAGACTATCTTCATTTTTATTGAAATTTTCTATTAGGATTATTTACGTGAAATTTTGATATGTCAATTATATAAGTGTAAAATTAAATCAATTAAAATCCAATAATATTTGGGATAAAGCCAAATTAAACCTTTTTTAATATATTAATTGTAACATCGTAAATAAGTATATTATAAAATTTAAAAATATACAACTATAATTAATATAGATTTTATAATATATTTTAAAATCAATAGCATAAACATAATATTATTTTGTGTAAATAATATTTATTATGCCAAGAACTTTCATTATTAATATAATGCATACTTTTCCAAAATATACATTTTAAGAAAGTATATAACATTATAATGGGTTTCGACAACTCAAAATATGATACAAACTTATTTAAAATCTGTTGGGTCTAGTTTTTGTTAAATCCAAATCTATATCCGTATTGGGCCAAGGTTACTTCCTCCACCTCCATATGCTCGTTCTGCACCTTCATATTCCATTTAAAAAGACTATTACTTCATTTTAAAAAGACTATCATGTCTTTAGTTTAAAATTACAAAGAATTCCTTCCATTCCTTTCACTCCCTTCATTTCTTTCACCTCCGCCAAACATCTCCACAACGCCCCCAAGACAGCTACGATGCTCCTCTGTCATGCACCTCACCATGCCTCCCACGCACCTCTTTCCTCCCTTCGCAGGCGATCTCCGCCCGCACGACGATGCCTTCAATCTCTACCGCGAGCCAACCATGACAGCCCCACACCATCATCACGTCCATCCTGCAATCAACAATACCACTGAACACTCCTCCGACCACCACCCGCCGCCAAATCCTCCTACACTCAGACTAACCAACAACAAAAAAGGGAGAGAGGAGAAGAAGCAAAGTGAAAAGGATCCCTTCCGCATTATGCTCTCCTTCGTCACCACTGCCAAGACCGGACCGGCGTTCACTGTGTGGAGGTGGAGGAACCGCAGTTTCCTTCATCATCAACATCTTCCTTGTGCGCCTACATAAAACCATGAACATCCCCTTCCTGGTTTACATTTGTTTAAAAAATAATGGAAATGACCATCCAGTTTATATTTTATTTTAAAAAAAATAAACTTGATAAGATGTTAATTGATTTATGTTTTATTTTGAAATGTAAATTCGGACAACATCTCTGTTTAATTTTTTTTCGAAAAAATATCCTTTTTTATTAGATATAAAGACGCAGGAAGAATTGTCCGAAGTTAAATGAGATTTCTAAAATTATTATTTTTTGAACAAAAAGTGGAGGATGCATTTTTTCTGCACCTTTATACTTTCTTTCTTCCTGCACCTCCATAGGTACAGTAAATTAATCATTATATTTTTAATGAAAAAAATTACATAAATTTTATATTTTTTAAATTTTTTTGTATAAGATTCTACAATCTGAAATATAATTGCATAATTTAAAATATAATTTATATTTTAGATTGTATAATTTGAAATATAAACTTTTTTATTTTAGATTATATAATTAAGAATAAAAAGTATATTTTGGATTGTCCAATTCAGGATAAAAAATTATATTTTAGATTGTATAATTTATAATAAAAAATATATTTCAAATTGTATAATTTAAAATGTAAAAATTGTATTTTAAATTGTATAATCTGAAATATAAAGAAAAATTGTATTTTAAATTGTATAATCTAAAATATTAACAAAAACTATAATATGGATTATACAGTTCATCACCATAGTTATTAATGTCACTATGTGAAGATTATGCTGTCTAGTTTTTTTTTTTTTTTCTTTATAG
>Ga0209700_109149_pt1 | contig 11804 bp, 8 predicted proteins | sample SiratroredBW_FD_187528 | JGI IMG/M metagenome (GOLD analysis project Ga0209700, IMG submission 187528) | Root nodule microbial communities of legume samples collected from California, USA - Siratro red BW (SPAdes) (version 2) | ecosystem: Host-associated > Plants > Roots > Nodule | place: USA...
TATTGATTTAACAAAAAAAAAAACTACGTGCTCGTATTTTATTTTCTATTTTATTTTCCCCCTACCTACTTTTTTATCTATATCTTATTCCTTTACCACATAAAAAGTTAAGAACCGTTTGATATATAAAACTTAAAACGAGTAAAAATAAATAATAAATAGATAAAATTTAAAAATGTTTTATTAGCAAATGAAAATAAAATAAAATGAATAGTAAAACTTATTCACTTTTTAACTATTTCTTTCATTTTCATCTGGTCAAACAAATCAATTTGATTCCATCACTCATTTTCATCATCTTCCTCCGGCCAAACATGTTAGCAGTTTGAACAGAATTCAAAATGAAAAAATAGTAATAATAATTAGCAATCATTTGGGTCCTTGGTTTGTGAATCTCTCAATTTCCTTTTTTCCAGTGATTCCCTAATTTCTTTGGGCACAATAATGAAATTAACAATAATAGGCATGAATTTAGGAAGCTGGAAAGAGTAAACAAGTAGAAAACAGATGAAATTGGTGTTGTAAGAAAGAGATTTAGAGAGGTTTGACTTTGTGAGAGTTTGAAGATCTCATCCTCTCTATATTCCTCGTCTCGTCTCGGAGAGAGCCACAAAAGACCAAACAACATCACCAGACAAACAAACGCAGGTAAACAGTGCCCACACTTCTCAGACAAGACAACAACGTCTTTCTCTTTATACAAATGCAAACCCCAGTTCTAATTACTCTTTCTCCATCACGCTCTGCAACACCCCATGCTCTTTTTTCTTTTCTTTTCTGTTTTTCTTCTTTGCCCTTTTTTTTCTCAACCCATCACGTGCTTCCTCTATCTGGGAAAATATAAATATAAATAAAAATTTGAACTTTTTCACTTTCCTTTTGTGTATGTAGATAGATCACTTTGGCGGCGCACTGAATCGTGCTACCTTTGACCTCCTCCTCAACTGAATTCTTAATTGGTCAGTGTGTATGTTTGTGCTCCTGCACCTTGTGGGCCAGTGATCGTTCAAGACGGGGATAAGTTTTGCTTTTTATTCCAAATTCTTCTCACTCATCACTTGATGCTTAAGTTTGTTGATTACCCCGGATGATGTTACCGATTGTTGTGGGATGACCAGGTTGATCAAGGGTAAAATGTTTTTTACTCGTCATAGTTATATCATAATCGTATAATCATGCTCGTGTTTTACCTTTTTTTTATTGTTATTGGATTATTGTAGTGATCAGAAACCCTTACTAAAGCGAGCCATGTCAAGGGAATGAAGCTTGGATTCGAGGAGAGTTAATGGGGTGTGTGATTGGCAGAGAAGTGTCGTCGGGAATAATCTCCGAGGTGAAGGAGGAGAAGAGTGTGAGTGTTGAATCCAACAAGAAAGTTGATGAAGTGTCCTCAAGCAGAGCTGAGGAGAACGTGGTAGAGGCTCTGAATGGTGAGAAGGAGAAGGAGAAAGAGAAGGGGAAGGAAGAGAATGGTGGTGTCGATGGAGTCCGGGGGCCAAAGGGTGACAGAAGAAGATCAAAGCCAAACCCAAGGCTAAGTAATCCACCGAAGCATCTGCAGGGGGAACAAGTAGCAGCTGGGTGGCCACCTTGGCTAACAGCAGTGTGTGGTGAAGCCCTTAGTGGGTGGATTCCCCGAAAAGCTGACACATTTGAGAAAATTGATAAGGTGGGTTTGTATTGATTGGCAAAAATTTTGACTATCAATTTCATTTAGGTGCTTGTGTTACATTTAACTTAAAATGGAAATGCATTTGATGAGTCTTGCCATATTAGGGATGTGTGGATGTGGTTTGAAGTCCAATTGAGTCTGCATATTGAGATGCAATATTCTGTTCTTCTCATTCTTGTTTAATTTTTCTTTAAATTTCCTTTGTATTAGATTGGTCAAGGAACTTATAGTAATGTGTACAAAGCTAAGGACACAGTGACGGGTAAGATTGTTGCACTGAAGAAGGTTCGATTTGACAATTTGGAACCTGAGAGTGTAAAATTCATGGCCAGAGAGATTCTTATTTTGCGAAGATTGGATCATCCCAATGTTATAAAGCTAGAAGGTTTAGTTACATCCAGAATGTCCTTGAGCTTGTACCTGGTGTTTGATTACATGGTGCATGATTTAGCTGGACTTGCTGCAAGCCCTGACATAAAATTTACAGAGCCACAGGTTAGACCAGGTTTGCCTTAATAATCTAAGAAATAGAAGATACCCTTTGGCTTCTTTTCAATTTGCTGTTTTTGATGTCTCCAAATACTGTCTCTCACTGCAGGTTAAATGTTACATGCATCAACTGCTATCAGGACTTGAGCACTGTCATAGTCGAAACGTGCTTCACCGTGATATCAAAGGATCAAATCTTCTTATTAACGATGAAGGGATACTTAAAATTGCTGACTTCGGCCTTGCATCTTTCTTTGATCCAAACTGCAGGCATCCGATGACTAATCGTGTAGTTACCCTTTGGTACCGCCCTCTTGAGTTGCTTCTTGGTGCCACAGAATATGGTGCAGCCATCGACCTTTGGAGTGTTGGTTGCATTTTGGGAGAGTTATTGGCTGGGAAACCTATTCTGCCTGGACGTACAGAGGTGAGAGCTTAAATTGTCTTGTTTAGAATTATAGGAATTTTCATTTCCCTCAAATCTTTGCCTAACAGTTACTGTGGTAATCCAACAAATTTTATGTTTTTGAAATAGTAAAAGCAAAGCTGTATATCCTAATTCAACATATTTTTTTTTGTAAATCTCCTAATGATCCAAGCCTTGTATACTATACTTCCATTTGGAAGGCTAGCATTGTGCATATCTGCAATGAATATGAAAACATGCAATCAATGACAAATAAACTAAGATACTGAAAAAGTATGAGAAATAACCAATTTGCTGAGTTCCTTCATGATTTAATAAACCATTTGTTGAGAATATTTGCTTAACATCTTTTATTTAAATTAGTATTTAAGAAATCTCTTAAGTTTTTTTAAATATCTTTTACATAAAGATAAAAATATATTTATTTATTATTTAGATTTGGGAAGCTAAGACTAGGATATTGTTAATATTTGATATTCTGTAACATTTTACTCTATTTAGAGTACATGAATAAAATAAATCACAAGCTCCTTCGTATAACATATCTCTTATATTTCCAAAATATATTGGCAAAATCCTATTAGTGATATCAGAGAATCGTTGTTATGGGACCTATAGGATGGAAGGAGAAGGAAATATGTCTTAAGTCGTTATTCTACTATTGGATAGCGAAAGTTATGATCTATGAACTATAAGTATGTAAACTTATGTAGATGGGCTAGATTTATGGGAAGTTGCATAAGAGGATTACATCGTTGATCACTCTCTGAACCTCCCAGCATGGTCCAAATCTAGATGCAAAAGGCAAAAAAAAAAAAAAAAAAAAGAAAAAAAAAAAAAAAAAAAAAGAGACAGAATATAAAGGTGAAGTCATGTTTGTTATTCTCACTAGAATTGTGATCCTAAAGTCACCCAAAAAAAATTGGGATTATTTGAAAGGAGAATATGAAGGAAATGAGAAGATTTGAGGCATGAAAGTGTAAATTTAATAAGGGAGTTTGAGCTGCAAATGATAAAAGAGTCTGATATAACTAAGGAATACTCAAACAAATTATTGGGTATTGCTAACAAGATAAAATTGTTGGGTAACGAGTTTCTTGATTCTAGACTAGTTGAGAAAATTTTGGTAACTGTGCAGAGAGATATAAAACATCTTTACTTCGTTAGGAAACACAAAGGATCTGTCTATATTTACTTTGACAGAAATGATACATACCTTGCAAGTACAAGAGCAATGAAGGTTGATGACAGAAGATCATGATGTTGCTTTACTTCATACTGTTTTTGAAGTCAAGAACTACAAAAGGAGCAAATAAAACCAAAACAACAACACACGTCTTGTCCCTGTTGCAAGAAAAATAACTACTAACACAATAAGTGTTGGTGGAGGTCAGATGCAAAATGCCACAAATGTGGTCAATTGGGACATGTAGAAGAGATATGCAATCCCAAAATCCCCAAGAAGTTGTTAAGATAGTAGTGGCATTTTTAAGGATTTAGCACTAGTTTTTCTATCAGCAATGCTAATCGTATACTAGTATAAGCCGGTACCACTATTAACTAAAGAAAACGATTTACAAATATGTTTTCCTCTTATGCATAACCAGCTGGTTATGACTTTTAATTGCCTATTGTACATAAATGCAATGTAACCAGTTCCGTGGTCTGTTTACAAAATTCAAGTATCCATAACACTCTCCCAACCAATCACAAGTACATACCCTGCCTCATAAATACATTGCAGCAAAGAACCTGGGAGGTAAACCAGCAAGGAAATGCCAAGATTCTAACGTATCACCTAGAGCCCAACAAAAATGTCACAGGATTAACTGACCACAAAACAAGAGTATTGAAATGAGTAATGCAATTCTGATAGCTACAACCATGCTAGGAATAGTGTCTAGCAGCATTTCTCTTCCAGTCACACTTTCTCTTGCAGCACTACTAGTGATTATGATGATAGTTATAATAATTTTGGTTCAGCTATCAAATTCAGACTGATAACTACGAAACATATCTTTATCTTTACAAGATTTCTGTTTGTTTAAATGCACCCTCTTGTCTGTTTTAAACAAAGCACACTTTTTAAGTGATATACTAGATCTTCTGTTTAGCTCTACTATCTCTTATGTAGTTTGAAGGAATTTGTATTGCAATAACAATATATCGCTTGCACTTTATATGCTGGTTATTTGTAATCTTCATTGGATATTTTCTGACCCTTTCCGGTTAACTTACACAGGTGGAACAACTGCATAAGATATACAAACTTTGTGGATCACCTTCTGATGAGTATTGGAAGAAGTCAAAGATGCCTAATGCTACCTTGTTTAAACCTCGAGAGCCATACAAGAGGTGTATAAGAGAGACGTTTAAAGATTTTCCACCTTCAGCTCTGCCCCTTATCGAGACTCTTCTTGCAATTGATCCAGCAGAACGAAAGAGTGCCTCAGAAGCTCTAAGAAGTGAGGTGGGATTTTGAAAACTCCTCATTTTTTTATATTGTTATTTCATGCTACTTAGACATCTATTGGATCCTGATCTATTCTCAGTGTACGTAGATTGCCTAAAGCGCATGTTAGAGACTCTTTCATGAAACATATAAAATAAGCCGTATGTTGAACTTCTTGAGCACCTTTGTGATGAATCACTAGTTTTATTAGGCTGTATGATCCTAAACTACAAGATTTGCCGGTGGGTGCTTCTATTGTTAACAAAAACTTTGGGGCATGGTTCTTCAACTTTTTGCTTCTGATATCTTATGCCAAAAAATGTGCAGGATTGTTGTAAACTGCTGCTTTAGGAGACTGGTCCATCAAATCTTGAATGTTGTCTGAGGAAAACATTGTAATTCTGTATCAATTGGATTATGTGCTTTTCTTGAGCTTTGTTACTTTAGAATATGCACCCCTTCTTGTAATAGGATCTACAAGTTTGATTCAATGTACAATGGTGTTGTTTGGATGACCTTGGAAGTTACTTCACTGTGTCGTGTTTTCCTTGGAGTAATAAGTAGATAAATATCCCAGTGATGAATTGGATGGCATGTTTTAAATGATCACCATAAGGGATGTTATCCCAAAATTAATCTTAATACATTGAAACTTCTCTTGAATCTTAAGTAGATGTTATTTTGTTGAATTTAGTTGCTTTTTCCATTTTTTCTAAATCAAACCCTTAGTATTTTGTTCAACCTTCCTATTATTTTGCAGTTCTTCACCACAGAACCTTATGCCTGTGATCCTCTTAGTCTTCCAAAATATCCCCCAACAAAGGAAATGGATGCTAAACGACGGGATGATGAAGCAAGGAGGTATCTTTTCTATGAAGTGTGCTTGATGCGCACTAGAAGTGAGGATGCACACACATGTGAACACTAAATATATATATATATATATATATATATATATATATACACACACACACAGAGTGAAGAGTGTTCCTTTGTTCATTTTGATACATCTGCTAGTTTTAATTTGGTGATCTTATTATATTTGACCAATATTCCCTGCAAATATGGATGACCAGATCAAGAGCTGCAGGCAAAGCTCATGTTGATGGTGCAAAGAAGCATCGGTTGCGTGATCGCGCCGCCAAAGCTTCTCCTGCCCCAGAAGCCAATGCTGAGCTTCAATCCAACGTTGATGTATGTTGAAGAAAATTAGTTCTATCTATTGATCATCGTAGATTATGTTTTGGTGCCTTTATTATGCTGCTTTCCTTCTAATCAATTTCATTTTCATTTTTTATAATTGATAATTGAAAATCTGTATAAAAGTAACACTGAAGCTGCTGTTATCTGGTGTGCAACAGAGAAGGCGTTTAATCACTCATGCAAATGCTAAGAGCAAGAGTGAAAAGTTCCCTCCACCTCATGAAGATGGACAACTTGGCTTTCCTTTGGGATCTTCTAATCACATTGATCCAGATGCTGTTCCTTCTGACATCTCTTTGGGTTCAACCTCATACACCTTTTCAAAGGAACCATTCCAAGCTTGGTCAGGTCCCATTGGTAATCCTGCCAGCATTAGTAAGCGGAAGAAACACATGGCAGGTGATGCATTGGATTTATCAAAACCATACAAGGGAACCCTCAAGGATAAAGTTAAAGGAAAGAAAATCATAGCCTAGATACTAAGTACATTCTTGTAGAGTCAAATTAAGAAAGAACTTGTCCCTAGTGCCTCATTTTTGGTGTTGGAGTCCAACTACTTAAAAATGTGTCATGCTACATGCTTGCTTCTTGAAGTTAATTCCTTCTTATGAAGGAGTATAACCATTTTCCCCTATTTTGAAACCTCCATTTTTTTCGTAGTTTTGATCTATTGGATTTCATTTATATAGAGGTTTTTCTGGGGGACTTGTTAAGTCTGTTGGTATTACAGAGAATCACTGTGATGTACATCGTGAATTTTTTATTTTTTTTTCATACTCCTGTCAATATCTGAATTATATTTCACACATTTGTTGAGAATTAAAATAAATTTTAGTTCTTTAAGTCCTCGTCTTGCACCTCCAGTTGTACCAAATCCAAAACTCCATTGCTTTTTGGGTATTCTGTATTTTTTTATTTTTTTTTTCGTTTTTGGTTGATATCACTGCAATGAAATTCTCGTTATTCATCATATTTACTTGCAAGATAATCTATACCTTTATGAAAACGTTTAAAATCTTATATTTTAAATTGAGTAGCATTTGTGTGTATTTTCTTTCTCTTTATATATATTTTTTTCACCTTTTGAATCACATATTCCTTCAGTTGTTTTTCTCTTAAATTGACTTTCATATATACATAAATAGTATCCTCGTTCTCCAACAGAAACTATTAAAGTGTTTTAAGTTTTTTAATGTAGTGATAGTGTAAAGATTTTTGCATGGCAACCAATTGAAGAGCATCTCATATGTGATTTTTCACATAATTATTGTAAAACTTAATTTTTACTCCTTCCAATCTTGAATCTAAACCAAAAAATTATGTTAATTAAAAAAAATTAGTTAGCGACATTTAGTTGTATTAATTTCATTTTAAAAGTAATATTCTTTCTTAAACTATCTTTTATTAAAACTTGACATTATAAATAAATAAGAGATGTTAAAAGTTAAAACATCAATTAGATGAAGGATATTTTATAAATAAATTATGTGAAATTAGTTTATATGTATTTATTTTATTGAAATTAGCATTCATTAGTTGTGATTTTTAATTTATATTTAAAATTGGGGAGAGTCATACAAGGCAACTTTCAATGAAATAAAAATATGGGTTAGATATAAAATAATAACTACAACTTGAATTAATAAACAAAAATAAATGACAGTAATGTGAAGGCTTTGTTCTTATTCATTGAATAATAATAATATATACAAGAGAGCACAGCACAACTGGTATAACAAACAAGGCAAGGTGTGAATGTTTGACGTCTACTACACATAAGGTCGCATTCATTATTATTGTTTTATAAATCTCAATCATCAATTTTAATTAATGACAATCAATGTTTTTAAGAAAATATGTTAACAATTTTCAAATACTTTTCATTGGTTTTTCTTTAATGAAATAGACTTATATTTATCATTTCTTTATTTATAACACGACTTCATGTATGATTTATACATAAAATAAAAGAACAACAACTTAAACAAGAAAAAGGTGTTAAGATATAAGAATAAGATACACAAATGTAATTTTCAAAGTTATAACAAATATAAGAATCAGCATAAATTAATTGTTTAACTCAGAAATAAAAAGAGTTTTTATTACACAATTTTTGTAATGGTTTTTTTTAAAAAAATATATCACAAGAAAAGCATTAAAATAATTTAATTAGAGTTTTCTTTTGCCTTTATAAAAAGAACTCACATAAATTTATAGTTAATTAAAAAAATTAAGAAGTCAGACAAAATTGAATCTTCTTGTCATGCTCTATAAAGAACATGAAAATTGAGAAATTCAAGTCCTAATTGAACTTCACCTACCTTTTTATGAAAAAAAAAAAAAAAACTCTTTAGTTAGCGTGTCAAGCACAAACATTTACTAATTAATAGTACAAAGAAAAAAATATGCTATTAATGTTTGTGTCAATCTCCATGCATTGAATCTAATAGCTATACCTATACTATTTTTCTTCTTTCACGGATCATCAAATTTGTAAAAGACAAAGTAACGCAAAGAATAGGTGCTATGAAGAAGCATGTGAAAATGAAGTAGTGTGGAAGAGAAAAAAGGGTTTTATTTTATTTTATTTTCATCAAGGGTAAAAAGTTATTATCATTACCTCTGGGGTGCAGGATGAAAACATGGGGTGCAAACCCACTAATGGAAATTGGGCCTAGAGATAAATTCGGCCTGGCTGTCATTGAATTTGGTGAAGACAAATTCTTCCTCCACCCCCATACCCTCTTCCTGCACCCCCATATAATTTTTTTATTCCATAGTTGTCCTTCATGAAATTACATAAATACCCTCCTATCTTAATAAAACTCATCCCCTTCCCAACCGGATGACCAAGCCATCCGGTTTACATTTTTTGAAAATGAGAACCGGATGCACCCTCCATCCGGTTCACAATTTCAAAAAACTGTAAACCGAATGGCCTGGTCATCCGGTTGTCAAAATAGACAACCGGATGACCAGGCCATCCGGTTTACAGTTTTTTGAAATTGTGAACCAGATGGGGGGTGCATCCGGCTCTCATTTTCTTAAAAAAATACAAACCGGACGACCTCATCCGGTTCTCAACCCAGCAGATCGAAAAATCTTTCGTTCGTTATTCAAAATCTTTCAATTAATCATTCATAGAAGCATTAGGTAACCAATTTGTGATGTTTATTAGCAATTAGTAGGTGATATTGATGATTAGAGTAGTTGATTTGGAATTTGGGGGGCTGTCGACGGCGAATTTGAGGATTTTTCGATCTGCTGGTTGAGAACTGGATGAGATCGTCCGGTTTGTATTTTTTTAAAAAAATGAGAACCGGATGCACCCTCCATCCGGTTCACAATTTCAAAAAAAATGAGGGTATTTATGTAATTTCATGAAGGGCAGTCGTGGAATAAAAAAATTATATGGGGGTGCAGGAAGAGGGTATGGGGGTGGAGGAAGAATTTGTCTTTGGTGAATTTAAAACAACTCACTATGGTTATCTATGTCCAATTACAATTTGCCACATGGGTTAGATTTGTTAATCTTTCAACTATTAGTGTGTTTCCACATTTGTATTTATCCAAAAATCTTATTTTAATTATCATTAATTTGTTTAATTTCCTATATTATTTAGTATAGTTCATTTACATGTTAATTTTTTTGTTTCTTCTGTCTCACCAGCATAATTGATCTGTAAGAATATGACAAGTTAAGATAGAAGCTTATCTACAATTCCCCAATCTCCAATAAAGAAAATCTGAGACAAACACATGCACTACTCATGAGCTGTAAGAATATGCAAGGCCTGGTTACCATGGAGCCTTATCTTCAAATTCCCTTCCTCCAATAATAGTAGTTGTTTCACTGTTCAATTCAGATCTTTTTGAGATTAAATATTATTTAGTTGAGGTGAGTATATTGTTAAATTTAATTGAATTAGTTTAAATTGAATGAGAACATTTACCTTTAATATTTTTTCTAAAATTTAAACAATTTATGTGATTTCAAGATGGTGAATAAATCTTATTGTATTCTCTTATATGATTTATTAAAAAATATTGTGATATATTTGTAATCCTTTTAATTTTACAATATTACATTAAATTACAACAAGATGTGAGTGTGAGTGATCTATCTTCTTATAGCATATTTGGAGTTTAAACTTCTGTGGGTCCGAAAAAACTTTGATAGGAACGGAAACCACTGATCTGATTGCTTCTAAAGATTAAAAGACAAGAGGAAGAGGAAAGGCACATGAAGTGGCTTCCCAAACTAGTTTGCATTAAACACTATGGTAATATTTTTTTTTTTATGACCATTAGAATGGAATTTGTAAATGCATTTTATAAATTATATAAATACATGCAAGATAATAAATCAAAGCTTTTTATGTGAATTAATGAACCAACGTATGAAATTTACTTCCTGTGAAAAAATCCATCACAAAAGGTTTACAAAGTTATTATATTATAATATTTTTCATCCAGTGGTTCTAACCTTAACCAACATATAAAGAGTTTTTTTTTAATAATTTTGTGTTTTAGTTATTTTCTTTCTTATATAATAGTATTTTCTGCCTAATAAATGAAATTTATATGGGCATATTTTCAAATAAAAACTTAATAATATATTTGTACATCAACATTAATTCATTAAAAGTTAATAATGTTAATAATATATTAAATTACTTAACAAAAATGTAACACTCACTCACATTTAATGGTTTCTAATATTTATTTTTTAATGGAGATGGATATTTGAATATCTTCATAATTAAACAGTTATTTAATAAATAAAAGTCAATTTTATATTTAGATATTTAAGTATTTGAGTTATAATTGATATTATTTTTTTTTCATAAGTCAAGAATGCTTGGGATAAGCGTATCGTGGTTTATTTTAAATACAAATAATAATAATAATATATTATATACTTCACCATACAAATAACTTACGATAAGTACAATCTATTAAGTTTATTCTTAACAACTACCTAGTAAACTCTCATATATAAAAAAACATATATTAAAATTATATTAATCATTAAATTTATAAATGACAAACTTATATTATATTTAATTTATTATTACAGATTTAAACCGTCGTAACAAATTGTTATTAGATATGTTCTTTCTACTATTGAAGTAAAACATGTTATTTATGAAAATAAAAAGAACTTACATTTTTCCTCAAAAATTGAAAAAAAAATATGGAAAGTGACATAATTAATTATATAGTAAATAATTTATTAGTATTTAATTACGTCATAAATATTTTATTAATATTTATGTTTTTATTACAATAATAATAAATAAAAATATATCTTATTTTTCTAGTTATTTTTACTCTTTATATAATTCAACTGATTTTACTCCCTTTCATTTTCATTGTCCTTCTCTATGTTTTCATTATCTCATTTAATATCAATTCTATCAAAGAAACGTTAAGTAATAAAAAATTAATCATTACAAAGGCTTTTGTATTCTAATATTTCTTTCATTATAAAAAAAAAAAAAAAAAATTTTTTTTTTTTTTTTTTTTTTTTTTTTTTTTTTTTTTTTTTTTTTTTTTTT
>Ga0209700_109150_pt1 | contig 11802 bp, 5 predicted proteins | sample SiratroredBW_FD_187528 | JGI IMG/M metagenome (GOLD analysis project Ga0209700, IMG submission 187528) | Root nodule microbial communities of legume samples collected from California, USA - Siratro red BW (SPAdes) (version 2) | ecosystem: Host-associated > Plants > Roots > Nodule | place: USA...
TTTTTTTGCGCGAAATTAATTCATCTAGGGTTATTTTTTAATAATTAAAGAATTTTAAAATTTGCATATGTGCTTTTTTGAGGTGAAGTTTATTAGTATTGACAATTTTTGTGTGTCTGGTTGGCAGTGAAATTTTTTAGTATAACATTTTTGTTTTAATTTTTTAGAAATAAAATTGTTTAGTATTTGAACTGTCTTATATTTCACTGTATCTTAAAATAATGTATTAATGCATTATTAATGTTTATTTTGAACTTCATTGTTTAAAAATTAGATTTGACTGAAGTTATGAAATCAAATAGGGTACTTAATTGATATAACTTGTGGTAATAGTTGAACTCTTCTTGATCTAAAATATCAATTACTATAGAGTGAGTTAATCTCATATTTTTTAGTAAAAAAATTACTATAATAAAGTAAGAGCACTCATCCATCCACTCCATTAACAGAGTCTTCAACAGAAGTTCTATTAAATACTTAAATTAAAAAAATAAACATAATAATGGTAAAAAAAAATTTCCACAAATGTTAAGTGAGAAAGAAAGTGATATTTTTTTGGACAAAATTAATTTATATAAATATAACTATTGACATAAATACAATAACATTTAACTTGAAGTTACAGATTGAGCTTGAAAAAAAAAAATGTAGAAACCTAAACTCATACACAAGCTACTAGGTACTTGCTTGCATTCACCACCAAAGTAGTTCTCCTATATAGAGAGCTTGCAAGAAACTTTCCTCATACATTATGTTGCATTTATTGCATCTGCCTGCATATATAATATTTGGGTCATATATTCCTCTACATTTCAGGGCTATTACTAGCCTATTTAATGCTTAGTTAATATCATACCTTGTGTCACAAAATTCAATGTTATAAATGTCTTATACTCTCACCGAACTACATGCTTAGAAAAAAATATTTTTTTAAAAAATAGTGATCAAGAATATTCTTCTTATAAATTACAAAAATCACAGTTAAGAGATAACAGAATAGAATAACATATAAAAAACAACAATATATATTGAATGTTATTGGATTCATACAAAATTCAACTCTTAAAAGTCATTTACAAATTTTTTATTTTATTTTACAACCTATTAGAGTAATAAGAAAATAACAATCTCAGGTGTAAGGTTAGAAAAAGAATTTTCTCATCTCAATTTTAAATACAACAAGGACAAGATAGTTACAGATTTGATTATATTTATCACTTGTTTCAAAATAAAGAATATCAATTTATCTTTATTATCATTTGTATTTGGATATAAAATATATATATCGTTTTTTTCTTAAAATAATAAATATACTTAATCTCTTAAAATAATAAATATACTTAATCTCGTACTATTTTAAATATTAATTAAATATTTTTTATAAAATATAAAAATTAAGACAAATAAAGGAATGTAACGTGAGAATGGTACTCATCTTCTTATTTTTAATTAAATATTTACAAAAATCTTAACTTAAGAAAATGCATAATGTCAAGTAGTAACAGAAATAAGTAAACAGTTATATATACGTTGAGAGAGTACTTAACAATTTGGATAAATTTGATATTAAAAAGTCAAACTATTGAATGAAAAAATTATATAAACAAAATTCAAATAAAATGAAACTAAAATAATAATAAATAAATAACTTTTTTAGGTTATTAATATATGAAGATTGCAATTATGACATTCTCACGTGAAAAAAATATAAAAATAAATAAATAAAAATATTGAATTTAATAAAATTGATATATTCTTATTTTTGAAGATATAATATATCAAATAAAACAACACAAAAAGTATATGTGTAATTGAATTTGAGAAAGAATAACTTGAAAATATAAGTAATCTTACTTAATATCAAATAAGTTAAGAAACTCAAAGAAAATAAAAAATTATGTAATGAAATATTTTTTAAATAAAATGAATTTAAAGACAGAAGAAAACATTAAAAGTAAATTTTAATATTGCCTAAAAAAATTAAAATTTAACAATTTAAAACAAGAAAAATATTCTCCTCATTATTGTATTTTATTTAAAAAATTAAATATTCCATATATTCATACTGATTAATTCAAATATTTTTCATTAAAATTGATACAAATTTGAACATAATACTTCCACAAATATATTTATAATACTTGTGTTCAACCAAGTAATAATTAAAAGTCAAACAATAGTTATTGAGTGAAATTACTAGACTTAATTTTATATCTAATATTTGTCCAAATTATTTAGCAAACATTTTTAATAAAATCTTCATTCTATATTTTTATTACAAAAATTAAAATACGAAACTATACTTATTTTCACTTGAACTAACATGATGTGACATGAAAGAGAATAATAGAATATTTATTAAAAGAGAGATTAGTATAATACTTAAATTTGATTTATTAAATACAAGAAATCATGAATTCATTATAAGATAAATATCAATAAGAATAATGCTACTTAGAGAATAAAGTTACAAGAATAAAAATTATAGAAAGAGAAATATGGGATAGAATATATGATGTATTAGATAGAGATGAAAGGAAGGAAACATTATTATATGAATTATTTCATGAATAATAAACACAACCTTTTATTACAAACTAAATTTGATAAAATCTTCACACCCCAAACAATGTCTTTTTATAAGTAAGTTTACTACGGTATAATTACTTATTATATTATCATCAGCACCCCAAATCTTACTTTTTAGCTCTATAATAAAAAAAATTGATTCCTTTAATGCTTATACTGTTATATTTGATTTCTATAAATTTGTAAGAGAAAAGTTAAAAGGATAGAAAATTGTATATCTAGAAATTAAAATAGTTTATATATATATATATATATATATAATTTTAAAAAATAGACAAGTGATTAGCTTTTTATTATTTCTCACAAGTTTCAAATGATAAAAGAAACAAAATATAAAAAAAAAAATGTATGATAACAGCAACCCATGGCTTCTTTACTTGATCTATTGAGAATTCAAGTCTCACGCGCTGGTGCTGCTGAGCACATAGACGGTGTCGTTTCAATGGAGATAGATTTGCACGCGCCTCATTTCAATGGTAAACTAAATTCGATGCACAAGCACATTGTGCATAGGATCAGACCCAAATGAAAATGAAAACGAAAAGGAGAGAGAAAGAGAAATTAGCATTACCAATTTCACACCAAGCTTGCTCCATTGATCAAACAACTTCTACTCTTCAAGTTCCTCCACGAAACTACCCAAAGGTACCTTCTTCTCACTCTTTCTCTCTCTCTTCCTTTTCTTTTTTTATCATTCTTGTTTTTCAATCTTATAAATTGTTCACATTTCTCTCCATCCAGATGTGCGATTTGGCGATGATCAGAACTCAGTGATTATCCAGAAAACGAAATAAGAGTAAAATCAGAAGCTTTGGGGTTGTTGATGTTGAGAAGTGCCAACACATTACTCAAAATTTGTTGTTTGAATAAAGACCGAGAGAGAAAGAGAGGAATAGGGTTTGATTGATGGGGTGTGACTGTGGGGGGAAGTTAAATTTGAGAAAGCCTCATTTTTATGAGGTTTTTTCCTCTGCCTTCAGCTCTCACAGACTGGTAACTCTCCGATTTCTCTCTCTCTCACTCTCTGCTGTTCTCGTAGACCTAGCTCCATGTCCCAAACTAATAATTATAACTACCCTTATGAGTGAAACAAGGAATTTCAATCTGAAAATTAGGTTTTACATTTTATGATGCCAGTTTACCTTTTTTGCACAATGCATTATGACTAATCATCTTTCTGCTACTGCAACAATACCAAGCTAAAGTGTGTTTAAATGGGAAAAAAAATGTTTTTTTCTCTTAAAAAAGTTCTGGGTCATTGAAAGTTCTAAACTTTTTTCTTCCTGAAAGGCACTGTTTGTTATCAGTTGTCTAAAAACATGTGTAGAAGAAAGGAAATTGTAATCTTGTTTTTTACACTTTAGTTGGAGTATCCCACTCATGTTCTAGTATTGCTGTGTCTTAAAGAGGGCTTGAGAGATGTTTGATGTCGCTTTATCTTCTTATCCAAAAATGTTTATGATAAATTGCTTGTTGGAATTTTTATGTTTAAAAGTAAGTTATGTTTTATGCAGAAAATTCCGGATGGGTTTGTGTGTCGCATGGAGGGAAGGACATACGGGTCATTTTCATTGACTGGTCCCAGTGGAAACGTATGGACAGTGCAATTACTTAAGCAGGACAATGATCTATTCTTCCATCATGGATGGTCGTCATTTGTGGTGGATCATCGTCTAGAATGTGGTGACCTTTTGGTTTTCAGATACGAAGGTCACTTGCACTTTACAGTTCAAGTATTTGACAAGGATGCATGTGAGAAAGAGGCAGCATTTATTTCTGAATGCAGTCAAAGTTCGAGTGACTTTGAGGAAATTATGGGACAGAAAAGAGATATGAAGGAGAGTTCTTCTTTGGATATTGCGTTTGATGGTGTTTCAAAGAAAACGAGAGGTTGTAAATATGAGAATCAGGAACATGAACCAGGTTTTGTTGGTAAAGAACTATTGCGTTATGAGGTAGTAAGACCGATTAGAATGTTCAGAGAGACTGAAGAAACCTCTAAAGCGTGTTTGGCTAATGATGCCCTTGTGCCTTTTCACATGGACAATAGAAATGAAGGTACAAGTAATTTGATCAAATTCTGGTTCTCACATGAAATGATCTAGTCAAATTGATCTAATCTTTCATAATAAGTCTGTACCTGTCTAGAAAAACCTATCTTGCATTAAAATCATTAAATATATGCCACAACATACTTTTCTTTAATACTTGCTCCTTTATGTTTTATATGTGAAAATGCTGTCTAAAATACAATATATTGACAAAGTCATAATCTCATGATTGCTTGAATTGTTCCATGCAATGCAGAGGCTGCCATCCTGTATAGAAGTGGAAAGGAAGATGGTCGGTATGTTCTTGACGGTGTTTCATTATCAAATGTATCAGCGCAAGATGAGAAAAAAGTTGCTCAGTCATTTACTTCCAATTTTCCGTATTTTGTTAGAATCATGAAAAGCTTCAATGTCAGTGGTTCATATACTCTGGTGAGTTGTTAGTTTCCAAATACTGTTATTTTATGACTCTGCACTTACATCTAAGTTCTTGCGTAGTGTTTCATTGGCTTGAGAAATTGAACTGATATATATTATCTTTTACCTCGAAAGTCCTTCATCCTTCATATACAGAGGATGAAAAGCATTTTAGATGTATACCATTAAAAGATGCCCTCAATGAAACTTTCATCCATACAAGTCCTAATTAGCGAATATCAACCTTGGTAGATTGGAACTATTGTTTTCCTTGCATTTATAAATGCATCTTGGACTGATTTTCCTACACCCAGCATATTTATTAAAATAAGTTTATCTGGCAAATTATGTGTAGTACTTAAACGTTTTTTCTTATTCACTGTGCCTGCCATTAACCTTGAAGAAGTTATTTTTGCTCCTCTCTGTGTGTGCGCACGGATCAATTTCTTGCTGATGCTGATTTACAAATTTTGTAATGCAGAATATTCCGTATCAGTTTTCAATGGCACACCTTCCCAATTGCAAGATAAAGATCATTCTTCATAATTTGAAAGGAGAACATTGGACTGTTAATTCTGTGCCAACAACTAGAGTGCATACTAGTCACACACTCTGTGGAGGATGGATGGCTTTTGTTCGTGGTAATGACATTAAGGTTGGAGATATCTGTATTTTTGAGCTTGTGCACGAGTGTGAATTACGTGTTCACATTGCTGGGGTTGGAAAAGATGGGCTAGACTGCCAGGTTGGAAGAGTGAATGCAGGACATGCTGTAACTCCCAGATATATGCCAACTAATGCTAAAGTAAACTCAAAGTGCTTAAGAAAAGCTGATCTATCAGATAAAAAATGGCCCAAGATTGGTCAAGAAACTGTTTTATCCGTTGACCTTAAGAAATCTGGTAGAGCTTCAAATACTTCTAAGAAGATGGGCATTTGCCCTCAGTCCAAAGCTGCCCATAAAAAGCTGGGTAAGGTTTTTTCTCTGTTTGCCCAATCTGTGATCCACTCACATTCCAGTTGTATGTCTATCTAAATCTTATTTGCAGCAAATTTCTATGAAATTCTTTCATTTTCAGAAAAAAAGAAAACAGCATAACTCAATTCCTTGAGAATTGGAATTGTGTCACTGTGCTATTGAAAGAAAAACAAATGGGATACATATTGAATGCTTTCCTTCTATTAAGGTTTCCAAATTATGACCTCTGTTTTGAACTCTAAACAATGACAGCTTCTCCGAGGAGACATCGGGTTGAAGATGAGCTAAGCTCACAGGCTAAAGCTGGTTTGAGAATGTTGTTTGCACTGGATGAACAAAGAGTAGCTCAAGCTTTTAGTTCCCCTTTTCCTAGTTTTGTTAAAATCATGAAAAAGTTCAATGTCAGTGGGTCATACACTTTGGTGAGTAATGCACAACTATCTAGTATCCATATTTACATTCTATTGATATATCTATGAATTCATTTAACATGAATGCTAAGTCAGTTAATACCTGTTACATTGTAGAAAATCCCATACCAGTTCTCAGCTGCACATCTCCCAACTTACAAAACTGAAGTTATACTGCGTAATTCTAGAGGTGAATGTTGGACTGTGAACTCTGTCCCAGATGCAAAAGGCCGAACAGTTCACACCTTTTGTGGGGGATGGATGGCCTTTGTTCGTGACAATGACATCAATTTTGGAGACACATGCATTTTTGAACTGGTTACACAGTGTGAGATGCAGGTGTATATATCTGGGGTCGGAAAGGAAGGGCCTGACCATCAAAATGGCCCCTTAAAACTTGATAGATTAGCCAACGTTCCATCTACCTGCTAACCTTTTCTTGTTTGTTTCTCAGAATCAATCTGCACTGAGGATGTTTGTTTTGAGAGTCTCAAAGATCTTTTGTTTCATGTACATATTTCAGTAATTTCATCCTCTTTGATCTATATATTATATATGTTAAATCTCACTCAGTATGATCCTAGAATATATATGTTGCTTGTGCCGAATAGGGTGAAGCATCTAAGAGTGTGAGGGCGTTTGCAGAAGTTGGAAAATCACAAATAGAAAGTCAGAAATCTTTAAACTAAGTTTGTATACTAAATTATTTTAGTTGAACCAGTTTATTAATTAGTCAAGCCAACTTAAGCTAGGTGTTGGATAGTGTTTCTTTATGGATTCATATTAATAAAACCATTAATATTTTGCATGGTTAATTATCTAATTTACCAATCCATTGAATATTCAACTATAAAAAGGTACTTTTAAAATATTTTTGAAGTGTCGTTCAAAACTATCAACAATTAACAATGACTGAAGCTGGTTCAGTATTTTAATCTTATTTTGTGAGATGTTAATAAGTGTGATACATACTTAGCATGTCCGTAAAATATAATAAAAAATACTTAAAAAAAAAAAACTTAGTAGCGAATTTCACAATAGTAAAATGTGTAATTGTTTTTTGTTTATTTAAAGTTTAAAGGTTTTTAAATATTGGTATATTTTATATTATACTATAACATTTTATTTTTAACGCCAGTTATATTTTCCTTTTTACTAGAACTCATTACTTACACATTTTTTTATATTTCTATATTTTATTGATATTTTTTATTTTATTTAAATTTAAATTAAGTTATAATGAAGATAGTATTTATTAATAAACATCTGATCCATATAATAAGCATTATTAAATTATTCCATCTCTAATAGTATGAAAAATATAGTTTCTTTAATTTTAATAACTCTCAATTAACACAAATCTTAAATTTATCTGTACTAATTAATTTAACATTTAATAATCTTTCACTTAAAAAAATTAATTCATTTATTCTATGAGATTAAATCAATAAATGCACAACACCACTAACAATTAAATTAATCAGTAATTATAAAATCCATTAATTATTATTTCCATATATCAATATTCAAATTATTTGTAATGTTAATCTCAAACTCAAAGAATGTTTGATGCTGACAAATAATTAGAGAAAACACAGAACACATAATGAATATATGTATATATTGTTGGTTTGCTTAAAGAAACCAAAATTTTCTATAGACAAAACCAATTTTTTTTTCTTCAACTTTTGATTGTATTTAACTTTCAAACTTTTTTTTCTCCTCACATTCTCTTCACCATGATTGAAATTTCATTTCCCAGAAATAGTCTTTTAATTCATGATTACCACCAGCTATGCTATGGGTTTGCAATGTGACCGAAACCTTGACCTTCTCTTTTTGCTAATTATATTTTCTGCATACTTAACTTTTTTTAATAAATATTTTAAAGAAAATTTAAAAAGTAAATATATAATACCATGTATTTTAAAACTTGAATAAAAGCATGTAATGATTAATCTTCGTCGTTTATTCACTGTTTACTTCTTATAAATCCAAATAAAATAATAAATGCTATAATTTATTTTTACATTGAAGCATTTGATTATTCCCACTCTCAGTAGTTTTTCTAAATATGTTACTATAATTCATTTCTATTTGATTGTTCAAAGAAATTAAAAGGTGTTAAGTGAACACTTTTGCTAATTGGTACTGAACAGTTTATAATTATAGGTTCCATTATATTTTTTTTTTTCTTCACAGGAATTACAAAGGAATATGAAAGTAACAATGACCTATGCAATTTTTTTTTCATTTTATTCCTGTTTCTAATTGTCTAACTTATGACTATCTTTTTTTTTTTTCCCTTTCAGCTGCATTTGTGAATTTTAATATTATGATACTTTATTAAACGATAATTTGATGATTTTTTTAATTTGTCTAATACTTTCAAAGAATTATTGAAAATTGACAGAATTTTGAAATACACGATTTTTATTGTGAAAAAAATAATTTATGTGATTTTGAATATGTAAAAGTGAAATAGTAGTTACCTGACGCGATTAGGTTAAATTATATTTGATATGCACAAATTTAATTAATATTAATCAAGATTTATATTTTTATATTCATAATTTGAACCCCTTTTACAATTTTTTTTCATAAGCAATTTTAAGGAAATAAATGATATTTCACAAGTTAAAAAAATTAAAATTTACATTACTTTTAAAATTATGAACTTTGTCTTCTTCTGCCCATGGATAAGTCTTCGTAATTCGTTACTCTCGAATGTCTTCACAAGTATAATTGCATGTTGAATTAACACACCCCACTACCAAATTACACATCTTTTTAGGAAACTCTTCTTTACGATAAAACAATATGTCCAAATCCTTTTCAACAAAATTATTTTAAACGTGCTTTTAATTTTATTAAGTAGGTTTTTTTTACTTATTAAAATATATACTTATAGATAAGAATTTTTTTGCCAAACTTTCGAATTTGGAAGGGATGTTTATACACTTGTCAAGGTTTATACAGAAAAAACATGAGTTAGGGTTTTGAATATTATACAGAGAAATTCTTTTGAACTGTGGCTGGCTCTGACTTCTTCAGATACAGTTTCTGGGAATTTGAAGCCGAGATTAGGTCCTGCCATCTCAATTCAAATACACAGTGTGTGGCAGAGAGTAAGGTGAAGTGATCAGCTCTATAAATGATGACAAGAAAAATAATGTAAATTTAAACATATTTTTATTATTTTTATTGAATTAATTTTTTATTTCAAATGATTTCAAATTTCAAAATTATATTTGACTACAGTTATGTATTTTAACTGCTACGAAACAAAAATATCAAATATAAAAATTATCACAAATGAATTTATAATCCATGGACAAGTGGAACATAAATACTATTTGATTGATATTTATTAGAAAATAGTACCATCAATGTTTATTAAACAATTCTAATAAAAATGAACATGAAAGTAGTCTTTAATCTAATCCTAACAAAACAAACAAAAGAAAATATGAAATAAAAGTCTCATTGTTAGTTTTCTTTTTAATTTTATTATTTAGTCTATTTTTATTTTTTTTAAATACGAGTCAATGCATTTTTCTTTTGTCACATTTATGATTACTACATCATAATAATGAAATGATATCAATAACAAACAAATGATATATAATTAATCAGAAATCATGTGTTATCAGAAAGAAATAACATGTAGTAGTATGAATAATGAATACTAAGATAATTAAAATTGAGATTTTATAAAGATAAATTACATAGTTAAATAAAAATTATGTGATTAGGATTTTAACTTTTAATTGTTGTCTGCACTAATTATTAATTTTATTGGATGAGTATTTGATTTAAATTTAATTTTAAATATAAAATTAATATATATATTATATATATATATAACATTTTCAATTAAAATTAATATAATTAAAATTAAAAGTAAATTTTAAATTTAATTAATGTTAGTTAATCCGTTTAATGAGATTACTTTAAACTCTATTTGTGTTAAATTGAATTGTTCTAGACATAAGTAAAACTTATCCATTTGCTTAAAATGTGTGTGTATGTATTCTATAATTAAAAAACATTAATTTAGTCCCTTAAAATTAAAAATATCACATATATACCAAATCAATGTCCTGAACTCTTATTAATTTCGCTGAGAACAGAAAAAGAATACATGTTTGACTTAAGAATTTATTTTGCTGTAATAAATACAAGCATGTTCTCTCAATAACTAACAATTTTGGTTGTCATAAGTAACACTTCAAACTAACAAACAAAAACTAATTGTAAATGGCAAAGGGAAGAACCTTGAAAAACTAATAGTTGAAGTCTCAAAGATTGCTAACAATTATGTCTGAATTTAATTAGTTTGAGCTGAAAATATTGTAATGTGCTTCCAAAACCTAGTAAAATTAAGATAAAATTATTATGATACATTGATTTTAAAATTAATGTAAAGATTGGTGTTGGATATTAATTGTTTTAGCGTCACTTTCGAATAAAAATATAAAATAATATATATTTTACATTAATTGTTTTATATTGGTCGTAGAATATATATACTCATTCCACATTTATATTCAAATCATGTATAAAATAATAAATATAACTTATATTTTTTCTGGATTATGATACTCGAGGTAGAAAATAATGTTTTTAATATCATATATATATATATATATATATATATATATATATATATATATATATATTGGGGCATTCAAGATAAAAAATATACAAATTTAATCTTAGGTAAAATATAATTTAACTATGAAATAATAATAAACCAACATCAAAACATGAATAAATATTAAAGTTAAATGCCTAAAATTTTTAAAAAATTTAAATCGTCTAAGTAAAAGATAAATAAAAATATTGTATATTTACTGTTCGTAATTTTTAAAATTTAGTTCTATACCTATTTTTTTATAGGTTGATGATATGTTGTTAAAATACAAAAATTTGTGTAATTTTCTTTTATATCTATGAAAATAGGTAATTTTTTTACTTTATGAAAAAATAGGTAAATTGTGTCTCCTATCATTTCATAACAACATCATGGTGATATCATTTCAGTACTATATTAACTCCCATTATCACAGACAAAAAATTTGTATCTGAATATTAACTCCTCATCATTACACACTCAAAAATTATATCTAAATATTAATTTTCTATCATTACATACTCAAAAATATTATATCTGGATGAACATAGTGCACCTGAATGGTGCTTTAATTACATCCATAAAACCAACAATAAAGAACTTGACGAGTAGGATTGTAAAGAGGTTGTAAATCCTAAAATGTAACATGGATTGTAGATTTACCTTTTTTTTCAATATATATATATATATATATATATATATATATATATATATATGTTA
>Ga0209700_109151_pt1 | contig 11802 bp, 8 predicted proteins | sample SiratroredBW_FD_187528 | JGI IMG/M metagenome (GOLD analysis project Ga0209700, IMG submission 187528) | Root nodule microbial communities of legume samples collected from California, USA - Siratro red BW (SPAdes) (version 2) | ecosystem: Host-associated > Plants > Roots > Nodule | place: USA...
GGGGGGGGGGGGGGGGGGTCAATTCTAAGACACGTTAGGGAAACTTCTGATAACCAAACACTTATCTGAGTACCTTTGGCAAGTATCTTCCCATCGCCCCAGCTACCAAAGATTAGAGTTTCATAGAGAGACTAGCACAATTGACACCTTGAAGTCTTGTCCTTAGCCTCAAGGCTTCATAAAAACAATTTGTGCCCACCGTGGGGCTGAGAAGTACGCAGACTAAACTCCAATGGTGTAAACCTGAAGCAAGCTTCAAGACCAAAGGCAGGAGAACGACAACATGGCAAACGATCTCGTGGCTATGCTAGCTGCACTACAAGAGCAATTGACAGCCGCACAACGAAAGAATGAAGAAGAGATCAATAATTTAAGGCGCAAAAATGAAGAAGAGATCCATGCCTTGAGACATGAAAATGAAGAGATGAAGGAAATGCTTTACAATTACCAGCCCACTCTCTTAGAGTGGTAGGGTACCCGCTAGACCGTATTCAACCAAACTGACCTGACAGGATCGAATCTCCATTCTGCAACGCATGAAACTGAGGTCGTCTAGTACCCAAGGGAAAGCTGTAGGAATCCTTTCGTGTATAGAGTCATGGACGTCAAAGTCCCTTTTCATTGGAAGGGATTGAATATCGAACCCTACAACGACATGACGGATCCGGACAAACCCTACGATGGCACGATGACACAGTTTTCTGTCGCGTTTTCCCCACGTCTCTAAAGGGGGCAACCCTGAGTTAGTTTACCAATTTACCCCCGTACTTTATTGCTAGCTTTGATATGTTAGTTAGTATAAGTTCAGCGCTCAGTTTGCTACCAGCCGGCCACATTACCTCGGTTTTATAACATTGATCAATGTGAGGTAGAGAAGAGAAGAGTCCTTGAGAACCTTTGTGAAGAGGTTCAGAAAGCTAACTCTTTAGAACAAAAATCTGGATCCAAACATCACTTTACACCATTTGATAACGGCACTTCGCCCAGGACCATTTGTGGACAGCTTGTGCAAGAAACCAACCCTCGACCTTGATGAGTTAAGATCTAGGGCCGCTAAGTTTATGCAACTGGAAGAACTTTGTGAATTTCAGAACCAAACTCAAGCTGAAGAGAACATGAGCAAAGGAAAAGGCAAAGAGAGGAGTCACGTTCAATAGTTCAAACAAAGGGAGCCAAGACCTCCTAAGTTCACTTACTACATTCCCCTCAATGTTAACAAAGGATAAACCCTGGAGGAAGCATTAAGTGCCGACCTCATCCCATCTCTACAAAAACTGCCTACTCAGCGAAATACAGATACCAACAAGCATTGTCAGTATCATCAGAACTATGGCCATAACATTGATGAGTGTTGGGCAAGACAAAATCGAAGAGCTAATACAGGCTGGGCACCTAAGAAGGTTTGTACAGGGCAGAACTCCACGTTCACCACAAAGAGGCCAAAGGGGAAGGAGCCCGAGGAGGAGTCCTAGGAGAAGCCCAAGAAGAAGCCCACGGAACGAAGAGCGAAGGTAGAGGACCAACCGCTCTAGGTCCCCAAGGTGGCGAGGCTGCAGGGGGACCCCAGTTCGAGGGGTCATCATCACCATAGTTAAAGGTTTTGCTGGAGGGGGGTCCTCGGCATCAGTAAGAAAGCAACATTTGAGGAATGCGCAACTTGTGCACCACGTCTACACTAGAATGACAAGAACGATGCCACCCACAACCTTCACAGACCGTGACTTCAAAGCCATCGATCCTAAACAGGACAACCCAATGTTCATAACTATAACCATTGATAATTTCACAGTGATGAAAACTCTTGTAGATCAAGACAATTCAGTTGACATCCTCTATTGGAAGACATTCAAGAAGTTGAAGATCCCGGATACCGAGATCTAGCCATATGATGATCAGATCGTTGGGTTCTTTGGGGAGCGAGTAGATACCAGAGGTTTCATAGACCTATACACCAAATTTGGAGAACCCGTACATCAAAACCGAGTCATCAAGGTTCGTTACCTTTTGATTGAAGCCAACACGTCCTATAACATCCTTTTGGGCCGACCTTCGCTGAACCAGCTTGGAGCCATTGTATCCAGTCCCCATTTGGCCATGAAGTTCCCTTCCTCTGAGGGAGATATCATCACAGTCCACGTTGACCGAAAGACAGCAAGAGAATGTTACGTAGCCAGTCTAAGCTTGGAACCCATGAAACCTGAAATCGAAAAGTAGAGAAAAAGGGCAAAAGGGAAAGAAGAGACGTAGAGTGTAAATGTAACCGACCTGGATCCAGATAGAACTTAAAGATAAAAAGCATGACACGAAACTAGGGATCTCTTTGGGAAAAAAGGAGGCTGAAATGATCTGACAAGTTCTTGTCCCAAACGTTGACATGTTTGTCTGGACAACGGGAGACATGCCGTGAGTCGACTCTGAGGTCATGTCCCATCGACTATCAATATACATGGACGCAAAACTTGTAGCCCAGAAGAAAAGAAAACAAGGGGAGGAAAAGAGAGAAGCAGTGAAGAAGGAAGTAGTTAAGTTAATGGCCGCAAACTTCGTCAAAGAAGCCAAGTACACCACTTGGCTTGCTAACATTGTGATGGTGAAGAAGGCCAACGACATGTGGAGAATGTGCACTGACTATAGAGATCTCAACAAGTCATGCCCAAAAGAAGCCTACCCATTGCCAAGCATCGACAGGTTAGTAGATGGAGCTGCAAGACACAAGATATTAAGCTTCCTGGATGCCTATTCTAGTTACAACCAAATCAGAATGCACCTCGGGGACAGAGAGAAAACATCCTTCATGACAGAAGAGGCAAACTTTTACTACGAAGTCATGCCATTCGGGTTGAAGAACACAGGCGCCACATATCAACAACTCATGAACGAGGTGTTTCATGGATTGATTGGAAGGAATGTTGAGGTCTATATGGGTGACATCGTCGTCAAGTCCGATTCATGTGAACAACATCGAGATGACTTAGTTGAAGTCCTTGGAGCACTACGAAGGTATAACATGAGGCTGAATCCTGAAAAATGTGTGTTCAGCATGGAGGGCGAAAAGTTCCTAGGAGTCATGCTTATGCACAGAGGAATTGAAGCGAATCTGAATAAATGCCAAGCCATAGTAGAGAAGAGGAGTCCAAAAAATGTCAAGGAAGTTCAGAAGCTGGTAGGGAAGTTGACAGCCAAGGCCAGGTTCATCCCAAGATTGGTTGAGAAATCTGGACCAATTATCAGCCTACTCAAGAAAAGAAGCAAGTTCGAATGGAGTGAAGAGTGTGAAGAAATCTTTGCACAAATCAAACAATTCATGGCAATACCACCAGTGATACAAAAGCCGCTACACGGCCAGACCATCATGGTGTATCTGTCAATTTCTAAAGAGGCTATCAGTTCAGTGCTTGTCGAGGAGGTCGGGCAAGCGCAAAAATCAGTGTATTTTGTGAGCCGAACACTGCAGGATGCTAAAAGAAGATATCAGACAATTGAGAAAGAGACACTAGCACTTGTGCACACAACAAGAAGAATGAGGGCTTACTTCCAAAACCATCCAATTGTAGTGAAGACCAACTACCCCAGCAGAAAAGTACTGACGAAACCTGACTTGCAAGATGAATGATAGGATGGTCTGTGGAGTTATCCGAATTTGGAATCACCTATGAGCCAAGAGGGCCAATACAGTCCCAACGTCTAGCTGATTTTCTATTGGAACTAAGTCCAAAACCGGCAAGTCCTAGCACCCAGTAGATTATCTATGTAGACGGATCTTCAAACACCAAAGGAAGCGGAGCCGAAATCATCTTAGAGGGACCAGCAGGACTCACCATCGAGCAGTCTCTGAGGTTTGATTTCAAAACCACTAAAAATCAAGTTGAGTATGAGGCCATAATTGTAGGTCTCAATTTAGCCAGAGAAATGGGAGCATAAGAGATCCTATGCAGGAGGGACTCAAAATTGACAGTCGGCCATTTGACCGGAGAGTTCCAGGTAAAGGATGATATGATGATGTAGTATTATGAAAAGGTGTTGAATCTCCTTTCAACATTTAAAGAATCGAAGGTGGAGCACATTAGAAGGGAGCAAAATACAAGAGTTGATCTGCTCGCCAAACTGGGAAGTACCAAAAATAAGAATCACTATCGTTTAGTCATACAGATGATAGGCCCAGTGTCGAGTATAACTGTTGGAGAGGAGGTCATAACTATTGAAGAGAATAGAGAATGTTGGACGACCCTAATCATCAAGTTCCTAAAAGATGGAACATGTGAAGAGGCCGAAGAGGCCTCTATGAAGCGAAAGTGTGCGAGGTATACACTAATAAGGGATGTGTTATACAGAAGAAGATATTAAAGACCAATATTGAAATGTGTCAACAACAGCAAGGCCGAGTACGTGCTAGCCGAGTTACATGAAGGGATTTGCGGACTCCACTCCGAAGGTCACAATATGGCGACAAGAGCATTAAGGGTCGGGTCCTACTGGCCAACTATGGAAGGCGACTCCGCGGAATATCTGAAAAAGTGTCAAAAGTGCCAAGAATTCGGTAATGTGCTGAGAACTAAACCAGAAGTTCTGCATCATATGAGCTCCCCATGGCCCTTTGCTCAGTAGGGAATTGACATCATAAGGGCCATTAAGCCCTGGAAAAGGGTAGTGTAAGTTTCTCCTAGTCGCTATTGATTATTTCACTAAGTAGATAGAGGCCGAACCCTTGGCCTCAATCACAGCTAACAAGGTCCAATCCTTTGTGTGGAAGAATATAGTATGCAGGTTCGGGCTGTCTAACATTATCATTTCGGACTATGGATGACAATTCATCGATCTAGGACTTCAGGACTTTTACAAAAATGGGAATTCGTTCCATTACCAACTCAGTGGAACATTCGCAGACTAATGGACAGGATGAAGCTACAAACAAAGTCATTGTGAATGAACTTTAAGAAAAGACTAGGAACTGCCAAAGGAAAGTGGACCACGGTGTTACTGGAAGCACTGTGGGCATACAAATGTACACCATAGTCTTCAACCAAAGAAACCTCGTTCAGTTTCACCTGTGGTTCATACGCCATGCTACCAGTAGAACTTGGAGAACCAAGTCTCCACAGAGAAATGTTTAACCTGGAGCTCGTTAATGAAAGCTAAATGGCCTGTCTAAATTTGATTTCTAAGTTAAGCGAAAAAGCCCGAGTAAGGGAGGAAGCAAGCAAAATGAGGGCAGAAAGAAAGTATAACTCCAAGATGAGGCTAAGAAGCTTCCATGCTGGAGATTTAGTATGGAAGATCAGGAGTGAAGCCAGACAAGGCGAAGGCAAGTTCTCGACCAATTGGACGGGACACTTCAGAATTCATCAAGTAGCAAGCAATGGGGCGTACTACTTCGAGCACTTATTTGGGAAGGCAATACCAGGGACTTGGAATGCAAGTTCTATTTTAGTTAATTAATGTTTTGAATCTGATGTATTTTGAGAGCACTCTTTCCTAACTCAGTCTTTTTTCCCTGAGGAGGGTTTTGGCTGAGAAGGTTTTAACGAGACCCAATTTCAATGAATTTATCCAATGGTTTTGGAAACTAGTGACATACCTAACAAGGCACAAATCAGCGTTCCTCAAAACCCAATCAAGATCTATTGGTAACAAGGTCGAGAAACACCTCGACCTCCACTTGAAAACCCAATCAAGAGCGGTTGGTAACAGGAGCGAGAACACCTTGGCCTCAACTCGAAAACCCAATTAAGAGCGATTGGTGACAAGGCCGAGAAACACCTCGGTCTTAATTTGAAAACCCAATCAAGAGCGATTGGTAACAAGGCCGAGAAACACCTCAGCCTCTACTCGAAAACCCAATCAAGTGCGATTGGTAACAAGGCCGAGAAACAACTCGGCCTCAATCCGAAAACCCATTCAAAGAGCGATTGGTAACAGGATCAAGAACACCTCGGCCTCAACTGGAAAACCCAATCAAGAGTGATTGGTAACAGGATCGAGAACACCTCGGCCTCAACTCGCAAACCCACCAAGAGTGATTGGTGACAAGGCCGAGAAACACCTCGGCCTCAATCTGAAAACCCAATCAAGAGCGATTGGTAACAGGATCGCAAACACCTCGGCCTCAACTCGAAAACCCGATCAAGAGCGATTGGTAATAGGGCCGAGAATACCTCGGCCTCCACTCGAAAACCCATCTGGAGCGATTGGTGATAAGGCCGAGAAACACCTCGACCTCAATCCGAAACACCAATCATGAGCGATTGGTAACAAGGCTGTGAAACACCTCGGCCTCCACTCGAAAATCCAATCACGAGCTATTAGTAACAAGGCCGAGAAACAACTCGGCCTCAATCCGAAAACCCTTTCAAGAGCGATTGGTAACAAGATCTACAACACCTCGACCTCAACTCGAAAATCCAATCAAGAGCGATTGGTAACAGGACCAAGAACACCTCTGCCTCAACTCGAAAACCCATCAAGAGCTATTGGTGACAAGGCTGAGAAATACCTCGGCCTCCACTCAAAAACCCATCAAGAGTGATTGGTAACAAGGTCGAGAAACACCTTGACCTCAACTCGAAAACCCAATCAAGAGCAATTGGTAACAGGATCAAGAATACCTCGGCCTCAACTCAAAAACCCAATCAAGAGCGATTGGTAACAGGATCGAGAACACCTCGACCTCAACATGAAAACCCATCAAGAGCGATTGGTGACAAGACCGAGAAACACCTCGACCTTAATCCGAAAACCCAATCAAGAGCAATTGGTAACAAGGCCGTGAAACACCTCATCCTCCACTCGAAAACCCAATCAAGAGCGATTGGTAACAAGGTCGAGAAACACCTCGGCCTCAATCTGAAAACCTAATCAAGAGCGATTGGTAATAGGATCGAGAACACCTCAGCCTCAAATCGAAAACCCAATCAACAGCGATTGGTAACAGGATCGAGAACACATCTACCCCAGCTCAAATACCCAATCAAGAGCGATTGGTGACAAGGCCGAGAAACACCTCGGTCTCAATCTGAAAACCCAATCAGGAGCGGTTGGTAACAAGGCCGAGAAACACCTCGGCCTCAATCTGAAAACCCAATCATTAGCGATTGGTAAGAAGGCCGAGAAACACCTCGGTCTCAATCTGAAAACCCAATCAAGAGCGATTGGTAACAATATTGAGAAACACCTTGGCCTTCACTCGAAAACCAAATCAAGAAGGATTGGTGAAAAGGCTGAGAAAAAGCTCGACCTCAATCCGAAAACCCATTCAAGAGCGATTGGTAACAGTATCGAGAACACCTTGGCCTCAACTCAAAAACCCAATCAAGAGAGATTGGTAATAGGACCGAGATGAGTCCCTCTCTCCCTCCTCCCTTCCTCAAGAGTCTCCTCTTCATCTTCACCATCTTCCTCATCTTCCTCCTCCAAAGTTTCCTCCTCATTGCCACCACCAAGCCTTCCCTCCTCATCAGCCTTGCTAGTTCCCTCACCAAGGATATCTTCAATACTGATAAGCTGATCCTGGTAGACCTCCTTCTGAACATCAAACTTATTACCATCAGCAAGCACCCCATACAACAAAATGGCTTGCTTAACAGCTTGATTAAATCCTTCCTTAGCAACCTTTAAGACACAGTCCTTAAGGGCAACCACTTCTTGTTCAAGTTTGGCAATGGTCTCGTCCTTCACCGACAAGGCGTCATCACGCTCCTGGATAACACCATGAAGCTCCTCATGTTATCGAGACATCTTGGCCGTCAACTCCTCCTCTTTCCTTTCTAACTCACCACACCAGGCCTCCAGTTGGGACATATCGGACTTCGAGGCCGAGAGCTCGACCGCCAGCTTATTAACTTAGTCTGTTAAGGCAAATTTTGTCAACTAACTCTGGGTTGAATGACTCCTATGAACGCTCATGAGCCAAGAGGCAAAGAGCAGCCATTGCCTGTGCCTGGAGCTCCAACAAATAGGTCATGAAGTCGCCCTTAGAGAATGACAGCAAGATCTCATTTTTGGTCTGGGTGAGAGAAACGCTCACACCCTTATGAAACTCAAGGTCGTGGGAAACTAATACTTTTACCCACTGTTGCGGACATCCTTGACTGAAGTCTTGGCCCTCTTAGGAGTACGCTCAAGAGCATCCTAACGCTTCACTTTAGACTTGTTCTTCCTCTTCTTTTGTTTCTTCTAGGCCAAGAGGGGAATAAAATCAACAAAAGGAACTTGTTAAGTAGAGTGAGAGATCGGAGTCTTAGCTGCACTGGAAGAGCCACCCTTGGCAGCCTCTCGTGTACGTTGTGCCTTTTCAAACGCAACTTAGTTAACATGTCGTGATGGAGGAGGGCTCAGGCAAGGTCCAATCACCATAGCAATGTTCAGACACCTTAAAGCAAACAAAGAGTCAGAAGCATCTGTGCAGATTAAAATGCTGACTATTTTGAGCTTTGAGGATTTTTGTAAAAATTGTGAAAAGTATAATAGGAAAATTTGGTTGTTTTATAAATAACCCTAGGTGCCTTGAAAATTATAAAAGACACCTAGGTTAGGATTTTGGACGCATAAGATTTGAACAAGTGGCGCATATCCAATGGCGTCTAGTTTAGGAAAGGGTAGCTTGCTCCACACGCTAGGTTACTCTAACCTTAACGTGTGGTGCAAGTTAGGGTTCCCAACCCTAGCTTCTTTTATATGCCACTTAGGTAGCTTGCATTGCAAGCTAGGGTTTCTAACCGTAGCTTCTTGTATACTCTACCTTAGCTTGTGAGAGAAGCTACTAGCTTTTTCTTTTTCTATAAATAAGAGGTTTAGCAACCTCCATTGTAGACTTGATTTTGAGTAATGATATGCTGCCCAAATTTCAGCACATTGCCTCAAGTTTCACATTGAGTTTCTTCTCTTAGAAGCTAGGAACTCTCTCTCTTGAAGGTTGGCCCAACCTCCTTCAAGGTTTTCACCATCTACTTCACCATCAACCTTCTTGCATGCTTTCTTCATTGCATTTTCATGGCTTCTACAACATGAGGAGTTCATCTATTGCTTCCATTCGGTGCTTCAAGGTTTCACCAAGCTCAACCTCCATTGAAGCTTGCACAAGAAGCTGAAGCACCTAGGAGCTCCTCCATCATTTGGTATCATGAGCTTTGGTCTTCAAGAGCTAAGTTCTTGATCCTTTTCACTTTGTTTTGGCTTTTCCATGTTGTATACCACTATTTTTACATGTCTTGATTGTTTTGTACCGATTAATTGTTGTGTTCTTGAGTTTAAACGGTTCAAATAGCATCAATCTTCTCGAACCTTCCAAAAATACATTGTTCTAGGTGTTCTTGTGTGTGTCGCAAGCTATCTTTCGTTTTGTTGAGTCTTTGTTGATTTTAATCGGTTCAAAGTGTTCAATTGTGTCCTAGCTTTTGTTTTTATGATCCATAGTATATGTCAAGTCATGTATGATTTTATATTGTCATCAAATCCTTAGGTTTATGCTTGTAAAATAGGTTTGAGCAGTTTGCATTTGCTGAAATTGTAAACAGAATGTGTTTACTGTTTTGTGTCATAATGTGCTTTGTGTACCTTTTAATTTTACAATCTTGAGTCCCTTTAATTCACTATTAGATCATTAGTGAGTTTCCTTGAGTCATATCATTCCTATATGTCTTGTAGTTTGTTCTAAATTTCATTGGAATCCATAGGTTTCATTTTCCTGCACTGTTATTCGTTGATTACGGTCACTGGACTTTGCGAAATTATTGAGCACAGAGTATTGTGTAATTGTAATTCAAATTTTGTGTGAGGCTACTTTGGAATGTGTAAAAGATACTATGAAAAAGGGGCATTCTAATTCATTTTGTAAAAAAAATGATAAATTGAAAAATCCGAATGCTCACTGCTGGTTAACAAGGATGATAGTGTAAAAACGCCTCTGTGTTTGAATTACTGCAACCGATCCAGTGATTTTTAACTGCTCAAATTTGGAGTGACCATAGCTTGAGATCTTATTAGTATGTGGTTAAAATTTGGAGGCTTAATTCGCTGTGGTTTAGAAGCAATAAATTTTTGAATCAATGTTGCCAGAAACTCAACGTACGACAGCATAACTGTTGCACTGAACTTAAAGAAATGCACTCTGTTTTCAACTTATCTGGAATGATCTAGTGTTCAGATCGAGCTGAAATTTTGTATGGACGTTCATTATTGAGTTGTGAGTGCATGATAAAACTTCTGTGACCTAATTCCAAGAATTCGGATCGTGATAAATTTTACACATACTGCTGTCGAAAGATTATTGAAACTATAACTGAAAATAAGTCTCTGTCCTAGATTTATTGTGAAGGCAGTACTGGTCCTAAATTTCTGAAATTTTGTGTGGATGATCCTTGTGCTGTTGTGGAATTGTGGTCAAAATTTCAAGACGAAAGAAGAATTTTAGAGAAAATTATAACTCACACAAGAGCTGCTGTCAGAACTGGATATTCTAGTTTTTGTTTGCTGTTTTGTTAATCTACTATAGAGTCATTCTTAGATCATCTCTTTGAGTGCTAAACTTCTTTCTAAAGCTTTAATTTCTTGCTTGTAAATTTTATTTGCATTCTTTGAGTTTGTCAATTGTTATAATACTTTTGAGTTGTGCAATTCAAATTAGCTTTTCTTGCTTTATATTTGTGACCTCATGGTGAAATAGTACTTTGGTGAAGCACTTGAGTTGAATTGGCCAATACATCAAGAGTGAAGCTCCCAAGCACTATTGGAGAATGGTACACAATGAGGAATGAAGGTTATGTGCAGAAAAGCTTCTTGAACAAACACACCAAAAGCAAAGAGTGATACACTAGTGAGACAAAGAAACAACACAAGGAGTGCATAGTATAGGAAATTTTAAAATTTTCAGCAACAATCTTTCATTGTATTCATTTGAGTTGTAATTGCAAAACTCCTTATCATTAGTGGAATAATTCAAACGTGTAGACGGTGAAGTGTTTCTAAGGTCCTTGGTGCCAAAGAACTTCACCTTAGGATTCGGCTAGTTTAAGCATTACGTGTAGACGCTGGAGTGTTTCTAAGGTCCTTCGTGCCCAAGAACTTCACCATAGGACTCGGCTAGTTTAAGTTTTCCCAGCATTGGTTTTATTCCTTTAATTTCTTTTAATTTTGTAAACCGAATAGGTTTGGTTTCTTTGAGTCACCTTCGTTTGTGACTTAGTGATCTCATTGTAAGAACAATTGGAAAGGTACATTGGGCAAGGCTCTGGCTAAGGAAAGTCTTGGTACTTAAGTTGTCCAAGTGACGCACCTCACTTTCCTGGGAGACCCCCTAGTGTGCTAGACTAGTTTGTCTTATCTTGAGAACACTTCTTCACAAAATTTAAGATGTCTAAACATTCTTTCCACCTTAGTAGCAATGAGTCGCAAGACAATACATCATATTTTCAGAAAATATTGGAAGAACTTCGGGTTATGAAAATCAACACTGATGTACAATTTTCTATTATGGCGGAAGAAATTAAGACCTTAAAGAAGAAGGATCACAAGTATAAAGCCAAAGCTAGTTCATCAAAAAAATATTCTAGTAGTGAGGATGAAAAACCAGAGAGGGATAGCTTAAGAGCAACTGAACACTACCAACCTATCCCTTATCACCACCATAAAAGAGATAGAAAATCCAAGGAGATTAGAGTAGATCTTCCCCATTTCCATGGAACGAATGACATAGATACATTTTTAGATTGGGAAATGAAGGTGGAACAATTGTTTGAGTGTTATGAAGTGAGTGAAGAAAAGAAAGTTCCACTAGCTACTCTTAGTTTTCAAGGACATGCATTGCATTGG
>Ga0209700_109153_pt1 | contig 11797 bp, 11 predicted proteins | sample SiratroredBW_FD_187528 | JGI IMG/M metagenome (GOLD analysis project Ga0209700, IMG submission 187528) | Root nodule microbial communities of legume samples collected from California, USA - Siratro red BW (SPAdes) (version 2) | ecosystem: Host-associated > Plants > Roots > Nodule | place: USA...
GTCACCTCCAAATCAGATCTATACTTTCTATATTTTCCACTCCTTTCACATCCCAACAACACGAATGTCTTCCTACCTTGTGCTCCAGTTGCTTTGTCAGATCTCAGTATGACAACAACAAATCCAACACCAAATGCAACCTTCCGAACCCATTGAAGTAACTGATCTCGTGACCAAAACTATTCATCAGTTGTAAAATCAGCAGTGCGGTCTTGTTCCTGAACCACTAAATCACTATCATGTCCTTCATTTATATCAGACACCTTATTTACTTCCCCTGAAGATCTGTAAAGACTGTTCATATCTGTAACACAACATTCCACAACACCATCTTAGCAAAAAAAAAAAAAAAAGAAAAAAAAAAATAAAAAAAAAAAAAAAAAAAGAAAACAAAAATTAAAATAAAACAAAAGTTTTACAAATTAGATGGCTATCCATCCGTTTTACAAATTTAAAAAAAAAATTGTAAACCGGATGGCCAATGGGGTGAGTCCATTCGATTCACAATTTTTTTTAAAATTTACAAATCGGATGGCTTCCGATCCGTTTTACAAATTTAAAAAAAAATTCTTAAACGGATGACTTTCATCCGAGTGCCCTACGTATCACGAAAATATATCGAAATGCAAAAATCTTACCTCTCCGTCGTTCTTCGTCGTCGATTAATACTTCCTACACGTTTAAGAGGCTTTTCCACCGTTTAATCCACCTATAAACCTTCAAAAGCAGCTCCCTTTATGAACAATTGCAGACCAATTTCGCACTATGCGGCACTGTTATGACACTGTTGAAACGTTCAGTTTCTATTTCAAATTTACTGAAGGACTTTCTAGTCATTTCCACAAGGACAATTTTGTCATTTTAAAAAAATATGGAGGTGCAGGAAGAGTGTATTGGGGTGCATAAAGAATTTGTCTCAAGGATCTTTCCACTATGATGAGATGTTAAAGAGGCAAGTATTAGCTCTATAACTAACAATTGACCATAATCAAATGTTAAAATCACTTGTTTAACAAACGAAAACCCCAAGTCCTGCATAACACAGGGATCTTTAATTTGATTTTGGGTCTTTTTTTAATTTGGTTATTTTAATAAAATTAAGGATGTTGTGTATTATCCTACAACTACTTTTACTACAAGTGTATTGTACAGGGTGGTCTTCTACAAGTGTTTGTTAGTGTTGATATATTTGAGTGCAAGAAGAATATTTTATTCATTTATCTGAACGTATCTTTATATCTGAATGAAAAATAGAAATATAAATCTAATTTCGGTGCAAACTGATTATTCTAAATATCAGTATTCAACTGACTTATATTATAAGAAGTCAGTTAATAACCAATCATGATTTTAGGAACTCTGTTACCAACAAACTTGGTAACTGAAACCTTTATTTACTCATCCTATTTGACTCATACTTAGACCAATTTCCACATAAATCGGTCACTGTTTTAACTCTTCCTTGCTCGGTTTAGATTGGCATAATCCAACTTACACAAAAATCGGTATTTCCCAACTTGCATCAGAAGACACATTCTTCCAACACTCCTTGCTTCTTCGGATGCAGACTCCAATTCTTTCTCTCAACTCTTCAAATCTACGCTTTGAAAGTGCCTTAGTCAAAATATCTACAAGCTGGTCTTCGGATTTGCAATGAACAAGAACGACTTCTTTATTGTTCTGCACTTCTCTCAGAAAATGGTATTTGATTTTGAAGTGCTTCGTCTTTCCATGAAGCACTGGATTATTTGAGATTGCTATTGCTGCCTGATTATCAACATTTATAACCGTTTGGTCTTCTTGAGTAAACTTCAAATCTGCAAGTATTTTCCTGATCCACAAAGCTTGGTTAACAGCCGCAACAGCTGCAACATACTCGGATTCGGCCGTGGACTGAGCTACCACCTCTTGCTTCTTTGAACTCCATGAAAAATACCCAGACCCAAGACTGAATAAATAGCCTAAGGTACTTTTCACGTCATCACTTGAACCTGCCCAATCACTATTAGAAAAACCATGCAAATTTACCTCCTCCAATCTCCCAAACATAATTCCGAACTCCAGTGTTCCTTTGATATATCTCAAAACTCTTTTTGCCGATTTGAGATGCAACTCACTTGCACAGTACATAAATCGAGATAACAAACTTACAGCAAACTGTATATCAGGTTGGGTTGCTATAAGATACATTAAACACCCAATTAGGCTTATGTACAAGCGTTCATCAACTCGGTTTGAACTGTCATCCTTACAAAGCTTCTCATTCTGCATCAACGGAGTGCTCATCTCCTTGCAACTTTCCATGTTGAATTTCTTCAACACTTCTCTAGCATACTTCTGTTGTCCAATGAAGATTCCATCATCGGTTTGATGTATCTCCATTCCAAAAAAAAAAAGCCATCTCTCCCAAGTCGGTCATCTCAAAATCTTCAAACATTTGAACTTTAAATTGTTCAACAAGTTCAAATTTGCTTCTTGTTACAAGTAAATCATCAACATATAATGACACAATTAAAACATCATGATTCTTGACTCTAACATACAAAGTCAATTCACTTGGACTCTTGATGAAACCTTTCTTCAAAAGAAAATCATCAATCGTGCTGTACCATGCTTTTGGTGCCTGCTTAAGGCAATACAAAGCCTTCTTCAATTTGAAGAATTTATCCTCAACTCCCAACTTAACAAACCCTTTAGGCTGCTCCACATAGATCTCCTCCTCTAAAAAACCATTCAAAAATGTCGACTTCATATCAAGCTAATATACCTTCCAGTTTTGATGAGCTAAAAGGGCCAACAACAACCTGATAGTGTCAAGTCTTGCCACTGGAACAAAGGTATCAAAGAAATCTATCCCGAATTGTTGAGCATAACCTTTAATAACCAACCTCGCCTTGTACTTGTTGATTGAACCATCAACATTCAATTTAATCTTGAAGACCCATTTGACACCAATGGTTTTCTTGTCAAACGGTTTATCTATAAGACTCCAAGCTTCATTCTTCTCAATCATCAACAACTCGGCCTTCATTGCAGCAACCCAGTTTGGGTAATTTACTGCTTCTTCATAATTCATAGATTCAAAGATAGCAACATTACATCTTTGATAAACATCAGTTAGAGATCTAAAACCTCTCACAGGCCGATCATCAAATTCATCTTCATCGAACTCCACCTTGGCTGTTTCTGACTTATCATCGGAGACATCAATCTCCTTCTCAGCTTCAATTCTCTCTTTATCATTCCAGTTCCAGACAGCGTCCTCATCAAAGTTGACATCTCTGCTGATGATCAACTTCTTATTCAAAGGCTGATAAATTCTATAGCCTTTGACATTGCTGCTGTATCCCATGAACACACCAACCTCGGCTTTTTCGTCAAGTTTGGCTCTTTTCTTCTGAAAACGTTTTAGGTTGAGTTCAAGAGGGGGGGGGGGTGAATTGAACTTTGAAATATTTTTCCCAATTAAGACCTTTAAAATAGTTTTTGCAATTTGAAAAACTTAATTGAATCTTGGTGCTAAAGATATAAGGTGCAATAAAGAAATAAATTGATTCAAAGCACAAATGAATTAATTTGTTATACAGAGATAGAAGTTTTTCAAACAGGCCACACAACAGATTTACAATTACACATCAAATTCGCAGCAGTACCTTAAGCAGATCAAATTCACACAGTTTCAATAGTAATATTACACTTAGAACAGAATCACACACAAATCCAAATTTGAATGAGAGTAGAGAGGAATAGAATTACAAAATAAAAATTTAAAACTCCTAACACAACACTACACTGATTTCAGTCAATATTAATAAATCTGATAACGTTTCCTAATACCAGTAATTAATACAGACTTGAAAATTATTCAGAATGTAGATTCAATTATTCAGTTATACCAAGAACACAGAACAAGGCTGCAGTATTACACCAATTCAGCCAAAGTTCCAATTCTTTGTCAAATCACAGATTCAGAATCTTGTATGTATTACAGATTTAGAAAAGAACCAATCTGATAAGCAAAATTTCTTTGACAGCTACAACAGATTTATCAGAAACCAATACAGAATTCAAGTTACCATTCACACATCAATATTCAGCAGAGGACTTAAACTAGTTTTTATCAAGATTACCAAAAATTAATTCAATCTTTCAATTTAATTCAATATGCAGTGCAAGATCAAATCAAGATTATGAGAGAAGGGTTCAAGAAGAGGAGACACAATCAATTTTATATTGGTTCACCACAAAGGGCTACGTCTAGTCTTCTCTGCACCACTTGCAAAGAAAGTTCCACTAACTCAATTAATTGTTCACATACAATTAATCAACCAATTCCTACTCCCCGTAGAAATCAAGAACCCTGCTAAAGTGATCAACTGCTCCCCGCAACTCCCAATCAATTTCAGCAGAAACACCAAGCTAACTCCTATAGCCCAATACAATTGTTCAATGATTTTCATAGAATTACAATGAATACAACACAAATCTTGATTCAAACATGATAAAGAAAGGTTGAGAAAACTCCCTGATTGGCGCAGAAAGAAAGGCCTGTACACAGTCTTGAAGAAACCCAGTAGCACACCTTAGTCATAATTGATTCTTCAAGTAAAAGCCCTCTTTCAAAAATGATTATTATGAAACAGCAAAATCTCTCACATTAGTTCTCACAAATGAATTTCCAAAGATTGTGTTTCGCAATTTCTCTTCTCTTTTCTGTTCTTTTTCTTCTTTGTTCTCTTTTTCTTTTTGTTGTTTTTCACGTTTGAAAAACCCACTGTATTATAGAAGAAGAACTCAAAACTAGTTTTTAGAAAACAGTTAATTCAGTTAAGCTCAGGCACGAATAAATTGATTCGGCTTAACCTGAAATCAATTTGTAATAGTTCAGTACTTTATTTTCCAAAACCGTTAATTCAGTTATGCTCAGACACAAATAAATTGATTCGGCTTAACCTGAAATCAGTTTATAATAGTTCAGTACTTTATTTTCCAAAATTGTTTTTAACTAAAGTTAAACCTTTTTATGGTTTGATTTAAAATCATTTAGACCATGTGCTAATGAATTTATCCTTAGATATGCATAGGTTCTCTTTCACAGCCAATCATACTCACTCACACTAAGACAAGACTTAGAACACACTTCCACTTGCTTGCTTTGGCTTGCTGGACATGTCTTGCATGACTTCTTCAAATCCTTAAGTATTGTGAGAATACTAACATCTTCTTTGGTACCTGAGAATAGCATACACACCCAAACACCTTGAGGTGTTGCACAAATGGTTTGTATCCTTTCCAGACTTCAAATGGAGTCTTAATCTTTAATGCTCTGGTCGGCAACCTGTTCAACAAATAAGTGGTCGTGTTAACGGTCTCAGCCCAAAATTGTTTGGGCAATTTCTTCTCATACAACATGCACCTTACCATCTCCATGATCGTTTTGTTCTTCCTTTCACTCACACCGTTCTGTTGTGGAGTGTAAACGACAGTAAATTGATGCTCAATCCTTGCATCTATACACAACTCTTCGAACTTTCCCGAGGTATACTCGGTGCCATTATCTGATTTGATCACTTTGATCTTCTTCTCACATTGGTTTTCAACCAACTTCTTGAATGTGCCAAAAATGTCAGCAACTTCAGATTTCTGTTTCATGAAGTACACCCAACAGAATCTGCTAAAATCATCAATGAAGAGTATAAAATATCGACTACCATTAATTAATTCGGTATTCATAGGTCCACAAACATCCGTATGCACCAACTGTAGTTTTGACTCAGCCCTTAACACTTGATTGTGTGGAAAAGGCTTTCTAAACTACTTCCCGAGCTCACAAACCCCACATACATCATCTCTGACTTCAATAGAGGGCATATTCTGCACCAAATCATTTTTGTGCATAAGACTTAGTGCCGAATAATGGTAATGCCCCAACCTCTTGTGCCACAGCTGTCCATGATCGGCTACCGATGGGTAAGCCAAGTCGGTCTGCATGTTTGCTGGGAAACTTTTCCCCTTCATTCTGACCGACAAGATTTTGATGTCATTGGTATCAAAGATCTCACAAGTCTTGTCTTTGAACACCACGACAAAGTCCTTCTCCAATAGTTGTCCCACACTTAGCAAGTTTAGATCAATCTCAGGAACATACAACACATCCGAGATGATCTTCACTCCCGAGTCAGAGTCAATGGCAATATCACCAATGCCCTTGACATCAATGTAGTCACCATTCCCGATCTTGACCTTTGAATGGTGAGTACCATTCAACTTCACGAACATATTTTTGTCATGGGTCATATGGTGAGTACATCCACTATCAATTAGCCATGCTTCAGTAGTGACCAAGTTAGCAAAGCACGTCGCCACAAATAGATGATCCTCCCTCTCGTCCTCGGATTCTTGAGCAACTTGGGCTTGTTGCTTCCTCTTGCATACCTTCTCAACGTGTCCCTTTTGGTTGTAAGATCTACATACCACCTCGGGTCTCCACCAACATCTCCAGTGTGGATGTGATGACTTCTTGTAATGCTGACATGGTGGATAACTTTCTTTTTTACCACCGCCAGCTTCATTCTTCTTATTCTTCCAGGTCTTCTTCTTTTTCTTCGACCCAGACTCCTTCTTTTCTTTGGCCATAAAAGCGCCTTCGGTACTCGACTCAAGTCTCTGCAATCTCCTCTGCTCCTGAGTTTGCAGAGCATTCATGAGCTCGATTATTGTGATCTGCGAAAGGTCTCTAGAATCTTCAAGTGAAGATATCTTTGCTTCAAACCTCTAGGGGAGGCTTACCAACACCATCTCTACCACCCTCTTATCGGGCAAGTCTTCTTGTAGTAAGCGGATTTTGTTTACTACCATCAAAAGTCTATCAAAATATTCTTTGACAGTCTTGTTCTGCTTCATCCTCAACATTTCAAATTCTCTTCTTAGATTGAGAACTTGCATTTGCCGAGTTCGTTCATTACCTTGAAACGAAACTTGAAGAGTATCCCATACTTCCTTTGTTGTTTCACAATTTATGATTATCGTGAAAACAACTTCAAAAACCGCAGATTGAATACAAGCTTTTGTCTTGGCTCTCATCTTTGTTTCCTCATTGAAAGCTCTAATTTGAGCCACAGTTGGATCTGCCTGCAACGGCTGACCTTCAGTATTTACAGATTCCCACAATCCACTCGCTTCTAGATAGGTCTTCATTTTAACTGACCATATCTCATAGTGTTCACCAGAAAAGACTGGTGGTGCTGCCATGAAGTTTGCAGACATCTCTTACTCTCTTCAAGAACTCTCGTCTCACAGGTTTTCTGATCACTCACACTCACACAGGCCCTTAAGAACTAAGAGCTCTGATACCACTTTGTTGATATATTTGAGTGCAAGAAGAATATTTTATTCATTGATCTGAACGTATCTTTATACATGAATGAAAAACAGAAACGTAAACCTAATTTCGGTGCAAACTGACTATTCTAAATATTAGTATTCAACCAACCTATATTATAGGAAGTCAGTTAATAACCGACCACCATTCTAGGAACTCTGTTACCAACAAACTTGGTAACTGAAACCTTTATTTACTCATCCTATTTGACTCATACTTAGACCAATTTCCACATAAATCGGTCACTGTCTTAACTCCTCCTTGCTCGGTTTAGATTGGCATAACCCGACTTACACAGAAATCGATATTTCCCAACTTGCATCAGAAGACACATTCTTCCAATAGTTAGTAATTTTCTATTATTTTTCGTTAGTGTTTTTGTTTCCTATATATGTATATGAGCCTATGCTGTTCTTTATATATGTTTGTAATATTTTTTTTAATGAATAATACTTTGTAATTTTTCTTGGCTTTCTTCTCCTTGCATATTGGTTTATCATCGAGCTTTTCCTCATGTATATTCAATATGCTTACGCTTTGCCTTCTATTTTTCCTTTGTCTTGGTTGTATAATCATTGTTCAAGATTCTATTTTCTTGTTTTTATATTGAAAGTGAGTGACAAAATATCTTGGATCAATCCCAGAGTCCCTCAAGTTTATACTAATATTTTAGAGAAAATTTTGGTATAATACCCGTTAGTCTTTAATTAAATAGAGCTAAATATCATCTTTGGGATAAAGCTAATTACCATTTTTGGGGTAGAGGTACAAAGAGTGTTTACTCTTAAAAACAAACTCAAATTCATACATATAAGTATTGTCAAACCGATGACGTTACCTTTTATGCTTGGAAAAAGTGTAATGTTATGATGATTTCGTGGATTATACATGCTTTAAGTCCACAAATTGTTATAAGTCCACAAATTGTTCAAAGTGCATATTTGAGGATGTGGTTTCACTAATTTTTGATTTACACCTACACTTAGTAGTATCATATCATATTTATTTATTATGTATATTCAAAAGTAATCAATGATCACATAACTCTAATAAACTAAGATCTACACTGTATCACTCAAAATAAAGTTTATCGTTCTTTTTCCTACTCTCTTGAAAATCATTCCTTGTAGAACATGTTCTTACTTTATTTATATTTGTGCTAATGATTGTGAAGTATTCCTAAAATATCAAACTAAGAATACATTAAACATATTTTATGTGATGATCTCAAATTTAAAAGTTCTTCTTTTAATCCGTTGACATTTGTTATTCTTAGTTTGGGAGGGTACGTAAAGGAAGACTTCATAAACAGTGATTAATTAGATTCTCGAATAAAATTAATCACTAGTAGAATAGATATACTCTATATGATGGAAACATGGTTGAAAGTTTCTTAGAAAGAGAGGATTTTCTACTTAAGCTTCAAAGCAAAGACAAGTTCAGCTTTTAAAACTTAGTTTCTTGATTTGGATCTTGATGTTTTTGGTTAGGATATGGTGTGATTGATTTAAGGAAGGCTAGAGGTAGATGTCTAGGCTATCTTACAAAGTTCTTGAAGGTTTAGGACATATTCTTGAAGGAAATCTTAGAGGTTTCTTATAGAAGCACTAATGGAAGTTTAATTGGGTAAGTGAAAACAAGTTTCTTGGTTGGTATTTGTTGGAATTTTGATGTTCTAATGGTGGGGTTTGGTTTCATGTAAGGCTAGGTTTAAGAAGATTTGAACTATAAAATCTCAAAGGTGTCTTGGGTGATGGATGAATAGTATGTGAGACTAGATAAATGATTCGTTTTTTTTTAAGAAACTTAGTTTAGTATAGAACTGTTGGGAGAATCCGAGGGGGGAACCTTGGAGAGATCTCAAACAATGAGAACTGAGTCAATCCATACAAGGAAATGACACCACCTCCAACCCAAAACCTTAAGACGTTAGGTTTGCGGGTCTTCTTTCTTATATGTTGCTCAACTTTCTCATTTCTACCCAATGTGGGACTTAGACTCACACTTGAATACCTAACAATCTAATCCTCAAGTGAGAGTCACTCCTCTACCACATTGATACACTCCCCCTTAAGCGGAAGCAATTCTCAAACCCGAGTACATTACTCATGATCCCTCACTTGTACCGCCGTTCACTTATACGGGACACGCTTGCCTGAAATCACCATCAGGAAGACTTTCGATACAGGATCAAACTGCACTCGCCTAAGCTGTAAACCAACGGCTCTGATACCACTTGTTGGGAGAACACGAGGGAGAAACCGGGGAGATCTCACAAGAATGGGACAAGAGCCAACCCATATAAGGGAATGACGCCACCTTCAACCTAAAACCTTAAGGCATTGGGTTTGTGGGTCTTCTTTCTTATATGTTGCTCAACTTTCTCATTCTTACCCAATGTGGGACTTAGACTCATACTTGAATACCTAACAATCTCCTCCTCAAGTGAGAGTTTTCAAGTGAGAGTCACTCCTCCACCACATTGATACACTCTCCCTCGAGCGGAAGCATTCTCAAACCCGAGTACATTACTCATGACCTCTCACTTGTACCGCCATTCACACACTTATACGGGACACGCTTGCCTGAAATCACCATCAGGAAGACTTTCGATACAAGGTCAAACTGTACTCGCCCAAGTCGTAAACCAACGGCTCTGATACCACTTGTTGGGAGAACCCAAGGGGGAAACCGGAGAGATATCTAAGAATGAGAACTGAGCCAGCCCATATAATGAAATGACACCACCTTCAACCCAAAACCTTAAGGCGTTAGGTTTGCGGGTCTTCTTTCTTATATGTTGCTCAACTTTCTCATTTCTACCCAATGTGGGACTTAGACTCACACTTGAATACCTAACAATCTCCCCTTCAAGTGAGAGTCACTCCTCTACCACATTAATACACTCCCCCTCGAGCGGAAGCAATTCTCAAACCCGAGTACATTACTCATGACCCCTCACTTGTACCGCCGTTCACACACTTATACGGGACACGCTTGCCTGAAATCACCATCAGGAAGACTTTCAATACAGGATCAAACTGCACTCGCCCAAGCCGTAAACCAACGGCTCTGATACCACTTGTTGGGAGAATCCGAGGGGAAACACCGGGAAGATTAACAAGAATGAGATAAGAGCCAACATATAAGGAAATGACACCACCTTCAACCCAAAGCCTTAAGGTTTCACAAGATCAGAGAGTTGATTACATCTGGTGAGATACTTTTGCATAAGATTGGTACTGAGGAGAATGCAACTGACATGTTAACCAAGCCAGTTACCACAGACAAGTTCAAGCATTGCTTGAATTTGTTGAATGTTTATAGTTGCTAGAGAAGCATGGTAGTCCAACCCACTATGTGTTTGATACTTCCGGATTGTATATCTTCTAAGGGGGCGTATATTCGTCAAGGTGAAGATTTGTTAGGTATGACTCATATTACCAATAGGGAAAGTTACAGGCTTTGTGAGCTGGGCCAGGAGTGTGGGGGTATTTTGGTTATTGTACCTTGTTTAGGGTTATTTATATAATCATCTGTAATTGTAACCCTAGTGGTTGATCTCTCTAATAACAAAACACAGTCGCTCAAACGCTCCCGAGGACGTAGACAAATTGTCGAACCTTGTTAAATCTTGTGTTTTCTATTTTATTCATCTTCGTTCATTTTTGTTCATTCTTGTGTTTATAGCGTGGGTTTCTCAACAAGAACAAAGAATTTGGCTGAATATGATTCTTGACAAGTTTTGGTTGATGAAAAAAAAATAAAAATAAAAGATTGCACATAAAAGATGAAAAAAATGAAATTGAAATGAACAATGAAAAATAGTAAAAAAATGATAAATAAATTGAATAAGGTATACATAATCAATAAAGTTAGTTATGACTCTTAAGGATAATATATTTTTCAAGATACTTAAAAATTAAAAAAAGACAAGAGAATGATAGGTTATAAAAAAAAAAACTCAATTAAATTAAAGAGGCATCCCTCTCTAAAATACATGAAAAAAATATAAAAGAAACTATTAAAATTTTTCTATTGTGTATCAAAAGAGTGATTTTATAAGATATTAATACTTATCCTATTTTAAATAGATGTATGAAATTCTAGTTTTCATATAAGCACCTTGAATATAAGTACCTTAATAGGTAACTTTCAAAAAGAAAAAGTATTCTAATATATATATCTCTCTTCAAGCTATTTTTGTTATACAATATTTTTTTTTTTAACTTGTTAAGACCTCAATCTATTAATTTAAAAGTGAAATAATTTCTAATTGGCTTTTGAAACTTTACCATTTTAATTAAAAGAATTTTCCACCCTTACAAGATAAGAAAAAGCACAAAACAAGAGTATATATATATATATATATATATATATATATATATATATATATATATATATATATATATATAT
>Ga0209700_109156_pt1 | contig 11790 bp, 5 predicted proteins | sample SiratroredBW_FD_187528 | JGI IMG/M metagenome (GOLD analysis project Ga0209700, IMG submission 187528) | Root nodule microbial communities of legume samples collected from California, USA - Siratro red BW (SPAdes) (version 2) | ecosystem: Host-associated > Plants > Roots > Nodule | place: USA...
TAAAAATAACTAAAGGATAGATAGTTCTCAATGAGAACAAGTTTGTGAACTTATACATGATAAATATTTTATCAAAATAAATAAACTTCACTTTAATAATCCACATTGAAAGATGTTTTTTTTTTCCTTGTGAAAAATAAGAAAGTTTTAACTACTTACAAATACTATGATGTAAGAAAACATCTTTTTACAAAAATTTAAAAGATACCAAAGTATCATTATCAACAATATTTTTTTTTCTTTATGCATTTTCCTTTCACATATATTTTCTCTCTTCCAATTTTTTTCAATCATTAAATTAATTTTATTTTTTTCTATCTTATTTCTTATCTCTTTCTTCACACTTGGCATATTTGTTAACAAATTGTAGCAAACAAAGTTCCAAATACATATATATATATATACATTGGTTTTGTGTGCCCAAGTGGTTGAAGGAAAGCTGAAGCTAAGAGTTTGGTCCAAAGGAAGGAGTAGTAGGTGGGTAACCCTTCATGTGTATGCCTTGTTCTTGTCTAATTCCTCTTCATTCTCACACTTCACCAACCCAACAACCCTATCATTTTCTTTTCACCCTTTATTTCTTCTCCAACACAAATTAAAATTAGATTAAATTAATCAAATTCTGCACTATATATACACCCATCACAAACTCTCCCCATTCGTTCACTCTTTTGTTAGATCTAACTACTCACCACGCCCTTTTCCACATCAAACGGTAATTCCAAGCATTTCTTCTCCGTCATCCCTTCTTTGATATTTTTTCATGTTCCCCCACAAGGTTCTGAGCCTTAAAGTTTCCATTTTTATATGAATTTTGAGCCCCCCTGAAGCGAATTTGAGATGGGGTCTTTCTGATTTTTATTCTTTCTGATTTTTATTCTGATGGGATTTGGTGTTTCAATTTGTTGCATGTGTGAGTGTGGTTCTTCAGATCTGTTTTGATTTATGATGAATCATTGATGATTGGGTTGTTTTGTTGGTGAAATAGAGTAAGAAAAATGGCGCGCAAGAAGATAAGAGAGTACGACTCCAAGAGGTTGTTGAAAGAGCACTTTAAGAGACTCTCTGGCAAGGAGTTGCCAATCAAGTCTGCACAAGTGAGTAATCTTATCATGAGTAAATTAGAATCATTGATGTGTTTGTTATGCATAAAATCTATGATCTATCTTCAACACAGTCATAAGTTCAGTTCTAATTGAATAAGATCATTCAAGAGATGTTGAAACATGTAATTGAAGTATAAGTTTATGTATTGTTAATGGTTGATAAATCAGAAATCATGTTCTGGTATAATATTTAATATTTATTATAAAAATCAACAAATTTGCAATGCAGATAAGTTGTGATTGAATAGGCATGCAAAAGACCTTCACTTTATTGGTGCTTAGTAAGCGCTTATGTACCTTATACTAGGAATGCATATGAAAAAAATTTCCAGTTTTTAGAAATAAATAGTCTATGACTTTAATTTTTATGTACTGTCTATGTAAAGTAATTTTATTTATATTTTCAACCAATTAAAATCATCTCAAGTGTGACTTTAGTAGTTATTATAAATGTCAATAGATTTGTCACTTGGAGGGCAGTGGAAAAATCCTTACAATGTTTGTACATTCTAATTAAATTCATAATTTTTTACCATTCTGTATGTGGCTTATGTAGCATGGTGCATTTCAAACTTGAGTAATGATTATTACTGAATTTGTTTCTATCTGTCTGAAGATTGATGCATCAACTGATTTCACTAAGCTACAAGAGAAGGAACCTTGGCTTTCATCTTCTAAATTGGTTGTGAAACCTGACATGTTATTTGGAAAGCGTGGCAAAAGTGGTTTGGTTGCTTTGAATTTGGACTTTGCACAGGTTGTCTCATTTGTGAAAGAGCGTCTTGGAAAAGAGGTGCTTTATTACTCTTGGGGTTTTCCCTCTTTATTTTTCCTTTGTTCTGAGAGTTTCCCTTTCAACCCTTGATTTATTTAGTCATGTTTTCTCTAATATATAGGTTGAGATGAGTGGATGCAAAGGACCCATAACAACTTTCATTGTTGAACCTTTCGTCCCACACGATGAAGAGTTTTACCTTAACATAGTCTCTGAGAGACTCGGCAACAGCATAAGCTTTTCTGAATGTGGAGGAATTGAAATTGAAGACAATTGGGACAAAGTACTGCACTACTACAATGCACATCTTTCATATTTCATGTTAAATACTCTATATTTTGTGCTGTATATTTCATGTTAAATTTTACTAAGCGGCTTATTCATGTTTCAGGTTAAGACTGTATTCGTTCCAACTGGAGTGTCTATTACATCAGAAATTGTTGCCCCACTTGTTGCAACCCTTCCCTTGGAGGTAAATTCAATTAAATTGCTAATTTGTTTTATGAACAGCTTAACCTTGGACTCTTTACCATACTTGTTTTATGCATCTTACTTTGATTTTTTATGTAAACCAATCCAACGGTGTGATTGAATCCTGTACCTTTTCTACAGATCAAGGGAGAAATTGAGGAATTTCTCAAAGTGGTTTTCTTGCTGTTTCAAGGTATACAAAATATATCTACCAAGTTATCAAAATAGAAATATAGTAATCAACTTTATTAGAAGTTACATTTACATTGTACCATTTTCCTTTACTTTATGTATTTATTTATTTGCTTATCATCTTTGTTAGATCTGGATTTCACCTTCCTAGAGATGAATCCTTTCACATTGGTTAATGGAAAGCCTTATCCTTTGGATATGAGAGGCGAGCTAGATGACACTGCTGCTTTCAAGAACTTCAAGAAGTGGGTTCTTTTCTTTCAATCTAATAAATGCCAAGTGTTATTTTCGAGGATAGAATACTATATTTCTATTTCCTAATGTAAAATTGATGTATATTTTGCTGTTAATATTTTTAAATTAACATATGTGATTGAATTTGTAGATGGGGAGACATTGAATTTCCACTGCCATTTGGAAGGGTTATGAGTGCCACCGAGTCTTTCATTCATGGATTAGATGAAAAGGTACACAAATACTAGCCGGCATGTACAATCTTATTCAATTAAGTGATGAACTTATAGGTGCAGCATATTTGAACTTATGGAAATAACTTATAACTCTTATAAGCTCTTTTTAGCTTATTTAAATAAGTGTCCTAGTGTAGCATATCAAACTAAGCTCTTCACAACTTCACAATTTTTGTGGTCAAGTTTAATATAAGCTATCATGTTATAAAAGGTTATAAAATATGAGCTTAATTAAGCTATTTACCCAAACGCACCGAAACATTTATGGTTCTCAGTATCACCTGGTCTTAATACTCATACTTCTCTAACAGCCGTCATCAATAATATATTGATAAATGCAATAATACTATTGCTTATAGTTGTTATTCTGGTAGTTAATTTGCTTGCTTATTTTGCAGACAAGTGCATCTTTAAAATTCACTGTGTTGAACCCAAAGGGCCGAATTTGGACAATGGTAGCTGGGGGAGGTGCCAGTGTCATCTATGCTGATACAGTGTGTTTCTCTATATTAAAACTAAATTCATGGCAAATATCCATATTTTGTAGCATTAAGTGGCATCTTATGTCATACAATATTAACACAGGTTGGAGATCTTGGCTTTGCATCTGAGCTTGGAAACTATGCTGAATACAGTGGTGCACCCAAAGAAGACGAAGTCTTACAGTATGCCAGAGTTGTAATTGATGTAATCAACCTATCCCTGCTTTATCATTGGTCTACATATTGATTTGGTGATTTAAAATTCGTGCTTACAAGATAAGACAGTCCTTGTATATATTATAATCTCCTTTTTGTCTTTACAGTGTGCAACTGCAAACCCTGATGGCCAAAAGAGAGCTCTTGTGATAGGAGGAGGCATAGCCAACTTTACTGATGTTGCTGCTACATTCAGTGGTATAATTCGGGCATTGAAGGAGAAGGTAAGCCTTTGATCATGGAGCTTGGTTCAGATATATGATGAGAATCTTCTTGTAGTAGGGTTAATTGAGTGTTGAGTTATTGCTATTCAGGAGTCAAAATTGAAAGCAGCAAGGATGAACATTTATGTGAGGAGAGGAGGGCCCAACTACCAGAAGGGTCTAGCTTTAATGCGTGCACTTGGAGAGGAGATTGGCATCCCCATTGAGGTAACATAATTCATGCCTTTATTATTCATATCCTATTGAACAATCAATTTATGTTGTTAGCAAAACTTGCCTTGAGGGAAGCCTAATGTTCTTGGTTATCTATCTCCTACAGGTTTATGGACCTGAAGCCACAATGACTGGTATATGCAAAGAGGCAATCCAATTCATTACTGCTTCTGCTTAAGGTCCACACCACTTTCATCCATAATATTTTCGTGTGAAGTGAAGAACTTGTTTCTTAATTTCCATCCCTATTTTCTAAATAGGGAATTTTAATTAGAGCACATGTTTATGAATTCAAGCCATCAAGAAAAATGACCATGAATATTGTCATATTGTTTTTGTAGAATTGATGGTGCGAAATAATAAATAGTATTTCGTTTAATATGTGTATGATTGTTCTCTATATATATTTCACTATTTACTACTTCACATTTGCAACTTTCCCACTATTATCTAGGATGTCAAGAATCAGGGTGAGTACCTAACCACCACCTGTCCTAGTTCCAACTTCTAACCAATATGGTCTTCCAACTTCCATGTAGTTCCAACTTCCAACTATTTTGGTCTTCTCATAATCCAATATTCTAATATGGAGACTCAAATTCATGAAGGCAAAATAATGGTTAGAGTATGGTCAAATTTAATTAATTAGGTAGGTATTAGTTGAATATATATTCCTATATCATCTAACTCTAACTGCTAATTTTTCCTTCTTTTTAATAACTCTTAACATTTATTGTTCTCTAGACCTTACTAGTACCTTATTCTCTGTATCTCTAGTTTACTCACTGCATGTTTATGAACACTTGAAAAACACTGCCGGATTACGAACGCATTTATTACCACCAGAAGAGCATTATAGTATTGGTGCATATGAAACATTATAGTTCAAGAATGAAATTTCCAAACCTATAATTACTTCATATATGCTTCGATTACATAGTAAACTGATAACAATACAGATTCCCTTCGGTACAAATAATGATGGGATCAATGAGTATAGAATTAGTTCTAGATTTAAACTGTAATTTTATGTTCAATTATGGGATCAATGAGGTAAAGAAGTAAATAGAGATTGTACTTTAATAAAAATTGTTTTCTTAAATCGTGTATTATTTGTTAAGAACTAGTCCTACTTCAATCTTTTTTTTGTAAAGATGTTTTTTTTTCTAAAGAAACGGATGAAGAGATACCAGATGTTTTCAATAAATTAAAAAGGTTCCTCTATTATAATTTATGGTGATATTAGTCTCTCAATAAATTTTACTCAATTTTTAATAAAGTCCTTTTTTATTTATTTTCCTCCCTATAAAAACCCTTAAATCCTATTTTATTTTGTTCACTCAAATATTTAGAGCTTTAGGATGACTTTGAGATTGAAAAAAAAAATTTATTTGATAGGTTGAGCAATACAAAAATTGATCAAATCTTAAAGATTTTTTTATTTTTATTTTGTGAGGCTAAGGTTTTAAAGATGGTATTTTAAAAGCTCTTAAATTTGGTAAAATATTGATTTTCATTGGTAGATTTTGAATGAATGCTTAAAATGTTTGGACGAGTTTAAATCACAAATATTTTGGTAAAAAATGTAAATCAAAACATTTGAAATGCACAAAATTTGGTGAATAAGTTGACTACATCAATTAAAAACTTGAAACACTGGGCTATACTTTAAAAATATAAAAAAATAATTCAAGTATTAATTATCAAAAACTTAATTTTTAAGTTATTGAAATAAATAAATACATATTCGACCTGTTTAAATTAGTTTATCTATAAATTCCTTCTTGGGAAATAAAATAAAAAAAATTGAAATTAGTTTCTCCATAAATTAGAATTAACATATGCAAAAGTTAATTTATAGAAGTTAATTTTTTTTAAGTAAGTATTAATTTATGAAAAAGATTAATTTATTTATTTTGCCTTATCTAAAAACATTTATAGAAAAATTCATCTAAACACGTCCATTAATTATTATAATAAAAAAAGTCAAACCAACAAAACTGAGTTATGAAGTCGACATTAAAAGTGGGAGCTAAAACACTATGGGCTTTGAGTGAAGTGAGCCCAATGGACTGGAAGAGGTTAAACAGATGACTGCTTCTTCTTGCACCTCCAAGCCTTCTCCATGCACCTTCAAAATTCGAAAATATTTCAAATGTATCCTTTATGAAATTACAGTTTTATTTTTATGGAGGTGGTTAGATATGGCTAGGTAGAAGGTGGATAGCTCCAAATCTAGATGACAGTTCCGGAACATCTCATTCTGCAACTAATCTTTTATATAAAATGAGTTGTAGAATAGGGTGTTCCGGAATTGTCTTCTATTGGAAGACAGTTCTTGAACACCTCGTTTCGCAATTCATTTTTCGTATAAAATGAATTACGAAATGAAATGTTTCGAAATTATCCTATGAATCCGAAGAACAGTTCCGAAACACCCCATTTCATAATTCATTTTTTTGTATAAAATGAGTTGCGGAATGTGATGTTCTAGAACTGCTCTCTAGAACCTCCAGATCTGGAGAACAGTTCCAGAATATCCCGTTTCGTAATTTATTTTATACAAAAAACAATCCATCCTCAAATCGCAAACTAAATGAAATTTTCCCAAATACTCTACAAATCCTTTAATACATTATACATATCTTAAATGTGTTGCTATTGATGGATGACAGAATGAAACTGGTCAAAGAAACGCAAAACAAAATGCTAGAGCTACTTGGAAGTGGTGTTGCATAAGAGTAAAATGAACATAGATGAGTGGAAGGATTGTGGGTTTAGGAATACTTAGGTCTTTATAGTATTATTTTAAAGACATTTTTGGACAGATTCAAAAAATTTGAAGATCTCCGAAAAAATGTTTTGAGGTATAGGAAAAAACAGTCCACACTGATCCATTAGCTCAAGATTGGGCTAAAAGGGAGGGAAATAAAATTTTGTTTTTTCTTTTAAATAGCCAGACAGTAAACTTCTTACAATATATTTTCTAATGAAAACTAAAATAAAACACTTTTTACGAACCTTTGACTTTAATTTATTTAATTTAAAATTTTTAAATACAAGGATATATTATTTAAAGGTAAAATATGTTTTTGTTCCTTTAAATTTTTATTCATTTTTTAATCTCTAATTTTAAAATATACTATTTTGGTTCTCTAAGCAGTTCAGATGATAATATTTGGACTACATTTTAATAAATTAAAAAGGAAAAAAATATTAGAGGAACTAAAATTAAACTTTACTTGGATTTGAGGTATTTTAACGTAAAAACAGCTTTAAGTCTAAAAAATGTAAATTATAATATTATTTTAGATTTAAATATAAGGATGAATTTTTATTTAACTTAAATTTAAAAATGTTTTTTTAATGGAGAAAACTAATATGAAGTAGTCCCCGGCCAGCAAATGGTTCGTTGGAGTAAATTGAGTTTAATTCCTTTAAACGAAAAATCAACTTCAAATTTTATTGACAAAAAAAAGTAATTGAAGAAAAAACTCCACCGAAAATAATCTATCAAATTATATTTAAAAATTAATAATTAATAAAATTAATTTTTTAATAAATAATATAGTTAAAGAAATGGAACAGTCATTTTCATGAATTAAGCATCTATAACAGTGACTAAACATTAACGATATGATTATTGCATTGAATTGTGAGCTGTGAATGTGATCCACACATTCACATGATCTCAAATGGTTGTTGATATAATTTTGAATGCAATTTTTTTTTAATGTTTTTAGGTTAAACTTTGTTGATAACGAATAAAAGGCGAAAAAAAAAATCTAGGGATAATTTTGAGTGAGAAAATCAATTAAAACTTTGCGTCGTTTTAAATAGTGATAAGAAGGAATTTTCAACGGCGATCTGACACATGAAAATAGATTTGCATGGTTTCTTAAGTATTTTATTGCATCTAAAAGTGATTCATATTGTAATTTTTTTCCAAAAAATAATAAATAAATTGAAATTAGTTTATTTATAAAATAAAATTAACTTTGTTCAACATAATTTGCATTTTTTTTATATTTTTTTACATTTTTATTTCAATTTGTGAATAAGACAATCTAACTACCAAACTACTTGAAAAAGGGTACACAAAAACTACTTGAAAAAGGGTACACAAGCGCCTAAATATTTAGAAAAAAAAAAAGTTGTTGAACATAATTTGATTTAACCCAAATAAAATTGTTTTCATACATGTGATATTAAAAGTATTAGATTAATTGAGTTATAAATTACGAATATATCATGATTTTATAAAATTTTTAAAATTAAAATTTAATTAAGTCCTACAATTTTTCATAAATTTATAAATTCTTAATTTAGTTTTTATTTTTTTATTTATTAGGTATTCCAAAATTTTATATTTTTTTATTGATTTTTTAATTAACTAAGTGATGTGACTAATATACTTCTGTCATTTTATTTAGTTGAATTATAAGTTAAGAAAATATTATGATTGTGTAAAATTCATCAGAGCTATAATTTTTTTAAGGAACTCTTTAAATAAAGTATGTTTACAGTATTAAAAAAATCTATTGACCAAAAGAAAAGAAAAGGATAAAGGAGATTTATTTTTAAAACGTATTAATCTTTTGTTTATTTTTCTCTATTTAACAAAATAATTAAGAAGGACCATAAAATAATAATAGTAGATGGAAGGAAATGTATTGATTGAATGACAACCGCTTATGACTCTTATTATTCTTATATCTTTAAGTATGTGGAATGATGGAACCAATTTTATTGAATGTCCTTTAATGAATGCGTATTATGACTTATGTAATTTATTAAAATCATGAAGTATTATAGCATCACATGAGTATAAATAAATAAATTATTCTATAATGTGACTCATGTGAAATATTATTATGGGCCTGTATGTGATTTAATAAAACTAAAAGGATATTTTAGTAATTATGAGAAGATAATGTGACTCATGTGAAATATTATTTTGGGCCTGTATGTGATTTAATAAAACTAAAAGGATATTTTGGTAATTATGAGAAGTGATTTATTTTATAAATAACTGATAGGTAACCCATCTGATGGATATAGGTTTTATAGAGAACATAGGGTTCTGTCTGTGCAGTATAAGCGTTCTTCACAGTTAACCATCAATAACGTGTGTGGAGATTAAAGTGATTGAAAGAGATAGATTGGGAGAAAGGATAATAAAGAAAGGAGATAAAGAGAAGAAAGAAGATCTCTCATGGATCAAGGTAAGTTTCTCTTATTATCGTATATGTGAGAATCATGAATTCTGATGATCTTGTGGAATGTTTATAATTAATTATTCCCATCATATTTTTTTTATTTACATGTGGTATCAGAGCACATGGTTGATTGAATTTATGATTCTCCAATTATTTTTTTTTCCCAATTTTGATAAACCCTAAATTCAAATCAGGGATTTCTGAGTGAATGGGTACATACTGTTTTTTGAATCCCATAACATGTTTCTCTCTTTTAACGTGTGTGAATTACAATGCCATTATTTAAGGAAGAATTTTGCATCCATGCTCTACCAATTGCAAACTTACGAATTTTGAGCATAATTTATTGTCCGCTCATTTATTTTGTTCATGGCCGAATTTGATTTTAATCACATAATGTGCATTAAATTTCAATTTGATGAATCTTTGGTGAAATTACTTACGTGAATGAATGAGAATCATTTTGGCTGCACCTCCATTAATTATGATATATAGTCACTGCCTTATGATGCCTATGATTTAGGATTCTGAAAGTGGGTATAATGATGTTTCTTTAATGATTATTTTCCGCTGCATTAATGATAATTAAAGAGAAGGTTATATATTTTAATTATGATTATTTTCCGTTGTATTAATGAAAATTAATCTATGAATTGATTGATTTGTTGAGATTAATCGTATGATAGATTTGTAATCACCAAAGTGATCAAATCTTTATGTTTTTATTAATTTCAAATTAATGATTATTTTATTGAGATTAATCGTATGATAAATTTGTAATTACCAAAGTGATCAAATCTGCATGTTTTGATTAATTTCAAATTAATGATTATTTTATTGAGATTAATTTTATGATAGATTTGTAATCAACATCAAATCTTTATGTTTTATTTTAATTCCAAATTATTGATGATTTTATTTATTGGAATTAATTGTATGATGGATTTGTAATCACCAAAGTGATCAAATCTTTATGTTTTATTTTAATTCCATATTATTGATAATTTTATTTATTGGAATTAATTGTATGATGGATTTGTAATCACCAAAGTGATCAAATCTTTATATTTTATTTTAATTCCAAATTATTGATAATTTTATTTATTGGAATTAATTGTATGATGGATTTGTAATCACCAAAGTGATCAAATCTTTATGTTTTATTTTAATTCCAAATTATTGATAATTTTATTTATTGGAATTATTTGTATGATAGATTTGTAATCACCAAAGTGATCAAATCTTTATGTTTTATTTAATTCCAAATTAATGATAAAATTTTATTTCAATTACCCATAGAATGGATGTTAAATTATGAATAATTGATTTATATGGGTTAATTGAAGTTTATTATTATAAGACATGTATGGATCGTCAAAAGGTTGATTAGTTGTTCTTATGATTAATGGACATGATTGTTGGTAGTGAGTATGCATTATTAGTTTTACTTATATATCCAAAGATAATGAGTTTTTTCTAATTAGTGCATATGTCTTACCAAATAATGTTAATATTATAGCATCATTATGTTTTGTGTATTAATGTATCACCCAAAGGAGAACATTAGTATGCATATAATGTCTATTTGTTGATTGAAATCTGTTTAATGTATGACTCAAAGTATTAATGTTAAGTATGTGTTATTGCAGTATCTGTTCCTTTGTCTTTACATTCGCAAGCTATGTCTGTTCCAGTATTCAATGGCTTGAATTTCTCTTATTGGAGTGAACAAGTCCAATTTCACTTAGGTGTGTTGGATCTTGATACGATTTTTCATGTTGAAAAGCCTGCTGTTATTACTGATGCAAGCAGTACTGAAGAGAAAACCCATTATAAAGTCTGGGAAAGGTCAAACAGACTTAGTCTGATGTTTATGAGAATGAGTATAGCAAATAATATCAGTAAGTTCTTCCCAAAACTGAAAGTGCAACTGAGTTTATGAAATTTGTGGAAGAGCACTCCCAGACTGCTGATAAGTCTCTTGCTGGGACATTAATGAGTACTTTAACCACCATGAAATTTGATGGTTCTCGTATTATACATGAACATGTCATTGAGATGACAAACATTGCAGCAAGACTTAAGTCTCTCGGAATGGCAGTGGATGAGAGTTTTCTTGTGCAGTTCATTTTGAACTCATTATCGTCTGAGTATGATCCTTTCCAAATGAAAGATAAATGGAATGTGCATGAATTGCATAGTATGTTAGTTTAGAAAGAGATCAGACTTAAGAACTTAGGAAACCACTCCATTCATTACGTGAATAATTAAGAAATTGGATTTTATTTAGATTTGTTGGATACTTTTTATGTACCTAGTATCTCTAGAAATTTAATTTCTTTGTCTAAACTTGATGTTGCTGGATACTCTTTTAAGTTTGGGAATGGTTGTTTCAGTTTATATAAGAGTACTTTATCACTTT
>Ga0209700_109157_pt1 | contig 11790 bp, 10 predicted proteins | sample SiratroredBW_FD_187528 | JGI IMG/M metagenome (GOLD analysis project Ga0209700, IMG submission 187528) | Root nodule microbial communities of legume samples collected from California, USA - Siratro red BW (SPAdes) (version 2) | ecosystem: Host-associated > Plants > Roots > Nodule | place: USA...
GAACTAAACATATAGAGATTAGGCATCATTTCATTAGGGAGCAAGTGAGTAATGGTATTTGTGAAATCAAATTTATTGAATCTGAAAAACAATTGGCAGATTTTTTCACTAAACCACTTGCTAAGGGCATATTTAATTACTTAAGAACAGAGTTAGGCATTTTCGATTACTCAAATGTTGCATAAGTCAAGACTGCATAATATTTTTGCTCACTGTCGTCCAAATCCGTTTATACGTGTTTGAAATCAATTTATTGCGGTATCAGAATTCAATGTAGAAATTTCGTATTTGTTATTTTGTCTTTTGTGCGATTAACTCACGTGACCTGAGCAAAATGAACAAATGAGGATTTGAAGAATCAAATCCGCTGGGCAGACTGCAATAAACAGAGAATCTGCAACCATCGTTCCAAATCTCGCTCAACGTGCCTTTATTAAGCCACTAAATTGCCAGCTGTCCTCACTTAATAGGAAACTGAAAAGGTAATATCTGTACAGAACAACTAAATCGACTAATTTCTGCAAATTTCCATAATGAAACCATCTTGTCTCATTGACGTATCAGGTACGCTATCACTTATCCAAAATTGCACAAAAGTGAATTCAAAAGTTTTTGAAGTTGTGCCGTTTGGTTGTGCCTATTGTGTGTGGTTGTGTTTGCCTATATATGTTAAGTTGCACTTAGGCATTTTTGCATAAGCATTCTGCATTCACATACTCCAGAAAAATACAAAGCTCCAAACCCATTTCTCTACAAAAGTTCTTCCATGGCCTCCCCAAGCAATCCGAGGAAGCGAACCAAAGAAGTCGCTAGTGCTGGTAGGCACCTTGACACTCGAGGCCATCTTGAAGGGTGGTTTGCTAACGTTCGAGGCAAAGGAACTGAGGCGAGTATTAACACTTACCTGACCACAGTCAGCCGAAAGGTGATCAACACTCCCAAGCATGTGAGTCTGGACTGGCTGAAATCAGAGGAACTTTTGGATGTTGCTGAGTCGCTGGAGTTTCAGGGGCTTGAGAAGTTTCTCGGGCTAACAGGCAACATCTATCCAGACCTGACGAAGGTCTTCTTCACCAACCTGAAGGTGAAAGGAGACAGATTCGAATCAAGAGTGAAAGGAGTCATCATGGATATCACTCCTGAAGTCTAGGAGACAGTAACCGGTCTAAAGTGCGATGGATTGAAGCTGGGAAAGGGAACCATTGAAGGCCTTGAAGAATACAACAAAGTCACCTTCTACAGAAGCTGTTTGAGAAACCCACAGGTTGCTGGAAAAGGATTCCAGGTTGGCGGTCTCGCTGTTTATCCAAGGATTTTGGCATTCATCATTGTGTGGATCCTTACTCCACGAGGACACAATCATGCTGTGCTGCATGAGGAAGATCTGATCTTGATGAACTGTATTATGAATCAGATAAAAGTGAACTGGCCATCTATGATTGGGATGCAGTTGGAGAAGGCAAAGAGGCTGATGGATTACAGAATCCCGTATGTGGTACTCATATCGAAGTTCATTCAGTACTTCAAAGTGCCTGATGAAGGAGAGTTGATTGAACCGGTAAAGCAGACGTTTGAGATGAATACCACCAACTTCAACAAAATGGGGCTGATAAAAGTGAATGGTCAGTGGAGGTTTCCAACGGAGGAAGATGAGAAATCAGAAGAGTCTACTGATGCTATGCTGATGCTCCAGATAATGCTGACAGTGGAGCACCTGATGCTTAAGCTGGTGAAGACAATGCTGAAGGGGGAGCTACTGATGGAGCTACTGGCAACAGGCCAATGGATATTGAAGATGATACTACGGAGGAAACTAACAAGAACTCAGAGTTTACAAAGTTTGCACAAGAGATTTTGAACAAGCTGAATGAAATTTCTACTGAACAGAAGAGCAACCAAGAGATAAATATAACTGGGTTTAAGAATTTGGAGCAACAGGTTGAAACTGTGTTGGATAAGTTGGCCACAATGGCTGCTTGGAATGAGCCACTTGAGTAAATCATGCGTGTCATAGGCATTTTCTCCCATTTGATGAATCCATAGGGGAGAAATTAGTGTGTTGTGTGTGGCCTAGTCTGTTGTGTGGTTGTTCTGTTTATGTGATGTTTTTGTTGGTCTGATGTTAGAGTTCATGTTAATGGTTTATGATGTTTTGAATAGGTTTACCTAGGTGTAGGTTTACCATTTTAACCATTTCAAAAATATGGTATTGCTGGTCTGTGCTGAAATTGAGAATTCATGTATGATCATGCTTTGACAGCAAATATAAATGAAAAAACCTGGTTTTATGTTCTATGGCAAACTATTGCTTTCATGAGTTTATTTTATGCAGTTGCAGATTGTAAATCACTCACACACTGGAATGTCTTCATCAAATAAGGGGAGATTGTTAGTATTCTCACAATACTTAAGGATTTGATGAAGCCATGCAAGACATGTCCAGCAAGCCAAAGCAAGCAAGTGGAAGTGTGTTCTAGGTCTTGTCTTAGTGTAAGTGAGTATGATTGGCCGTGAAAGAGAACCTATGCACATCTAAGGAGAAATTCATTAGCACATGGTCTAAATGATTTTAAATCAAACCATAAAAATGCTTACCGTTAGTTAAAAATAGTTTTGGAAAATAAAGTACTGAACTATTATAAACTGATTTCAGGTTAAGCCGAATCAATATATTCATGCCTGCGCTTAACTGAATTAATTGTTTTCTAAAAATCTGGTTTGAGCTCTTCTTCTATAATACAGTGTGCTTTTCAAGTGCGAAAAACAAGGAAAAAAAAGAGAACAGAGAAGAAAAAGAACAGAAAAGAGAAGAGAAATTGCGAAACACAATCTTTTTGAAATACATTTTTGTTAGAACTACTGTGAGAGAATTGTTGCTTCATAATAATCATTTTCGAAAGAGGGCTTTTACTTGAAGAATCAATTCTGACTAAGGTGTGCTATTGGGTTTCTTCAAAACTGTGTACAGGCCTTTCTTTCTGCACCAATCAGGGAGTTTTTCTCAACCTTGCTTGATCCTGTTTGAATCAAGATTTGTGTTGTATTCATTGTAATTCTGTGATAATCATTGAACAATTGTACTGGTGTTGGCTATAGGAATTAGCTTGGTGTTTCTGCTGAAATTGATTGGGAGCTGCGGGGAGCAGTTGATCAATTTAGTAGGGTTCTTGATTTCTACGGGGACTAGAAATTGACTGGTTTGGGCTATAGGAATTAGCCTGGTGTTTCTACTGAAATTGATTGGGAGCTGCGGGGAGCAGTTGATCAATTTAGCAGGGTTCTTGATTTCTACGGGGAGTAGGAATTGGTTGATTAATTGTATGTGAACAATTAATTGAGTTAGTGGAACTTTCTTTGCAAGTGGTGCAGAGAAGACTGGACGTAACCCTTTGTGGTGAACTAGTATAAAATTGATTGTGTCTCTTCTTCTTGAACCCTTCTCTCATAATCTTGATTTGTTCTTGCACTGCATATTGAATTAAATTGAAAGATTGAATTAATTTTTGTAATCTTGATAAAACTAGTTTAAGTCCTCTGCTGAATATTAATGTGTGCATTGTAACTTGAATTCTATATTGGTTTCTGATAAATCTGTTGTAGCAGTTAAAGAAATTTTGCTTATCAGGTTGGTTCTTTTCTAAATCAGTTATACATACAAGATTCTAAATCTATGATTTGATAAAGAATTGGAACTTCGGCTAAATTGGTGTAATACTGCAGAATTTATATTTTTGTTGTGTTCTTGATATAATTGAATTTGCATTCTGAACAAGTTTCAATTTTGTATTAATTACTGGTGTTAGGAAACTTTATCAGATTTGATAATATTGACTTAAATCAAAATTAGAGTTGTGTTAGGTGTTTTGAATTTGTATTTTGTAATTTTGTTTCTCTTTGCTCTCATTCAAAGTTTGATTTTTGTGTTTCTGTTCTGAGTGTATATTGCTATTTGAACTGTGTGAACTTGACCTGCTTAAAGTGTTGTTGTGAATTTGGTGTGTGATTGTGAATCTGCTGTGTGATTGCTATTTGAAAACTGTTATCTGTCTATACAACAAATTGATTCATTTGAGCCTTGAATCAATTTATTTCTTTACTATACCCTATATCTTTAGCACCAAGATTCATTAAAGTTTTTCAAATTGTGAAAACTATTTTCAAAGGTCTAAAAAGAATAAAAATCTTTCAAAGTTCAATTCACCCCCCTCTTGAACTCAGCCTAAAACGATTTCAATACGGATTATAGATTTTATCAGATAATTCTAAAAATTCTTGAATTTTTATTAAGAAAACATGGAGATATATGCAATGTAAAACATTTTTAGAGTTCCATCGTTTATAATTTGTTTTTTTGATTTTTTAGTACTTTTGACATCTTTTTTTCTATTTTGCCTGCCTATAGTTGTCAAAAAAATTCTCAAAATTTTTGTGTTCTTTTCTTGTATAGATTCGAGATTTTATCAAAGAATTCTGCAAAACTATGACTTTTTTCTTCAAAAAATTTGAGATACTTGAAATCCAAAATTTTACCAAATTTCCTTCGTTTACTATTTCATTTTTATTTTTAGCATTTTTGACATGTTTTATTCCTATTTCACCTATCCAAACTTGTGAAAAAATTTTGGTATTTTTTGTGGTGTTTTATTGGAAGGATTAGAGATTTTATCAATGAATTCTAGAAATTTCTAGAAGTTCTTTTAAATAAATATTGATATGTGAAATAATTGCTTTTTTTTCGAAATTATGCGGTTTACTATTTGTTTTTTTTATTATTAGTTTTGACATTTTCTTTTCTTTTTCATCTCTTTGTACTTGTCAAAAAAATATGGAAATTTGTATAATTTTTATTTTATTGATTAGAGATTTTATGAAAGAATTTTAGAAAATCATGAAACATTTTTCCAAAAACATATTGACATGTGAAATCCAAAATTCTTCATAAATTTCATCGTTCACCATTTGTTTTTTTAGTATTTTGATATCTTTTTTTCCTATTTCACCTATCCAAACTTGTCAAACAATTCTAAACATTTTTGTGGTGCTTTATTATACAGATTATAGATTTTATTAGAGAATTCTAGAAAATTCTTGAATTTTTATTAAGAAAAAAATGGAGATATTTGCAATACAATACGTTTTCAGAGTTCCATCATTTGCAATTTGTTTTTTGATTTTTTTAGTATTTTTGACATATTTTTTTCTATTTTACCTGTCTGTAGTTGTCAAAAAAATTCTCAAAATTTTTGTGCTCTTTTCCTATATGGATTCGAGATTTTATCAAAGAATTCTGCAAAACTATGGTTTTTTTCATCAAAAAAATTGAGATATTGGAAATCGAAAATTTTACCAAAATTCCATCGTTTACTATTTCACTTTTATTTTTAGCATTTTTGACATCTTTTATACCTATTTCACCTATCCAAACTTGTCAAAAAATTGTGGAATTTTTTGTGATGTTTTATTGGAAGGATTAGAGATTTTATCAACGAATTCTGGAAATTTCTAGAAGTTCTTTTAAATAAATATTGATATGTGAAATATTTTTTTTTTCCAAAATTCTGCGGTTTACTATTTGTTTTTCTTATTATTAGTTTTGACATTATCTTTTCTATTTCATCTCTTTGTACTTGTCAAAAAAATCTGGAAATATTTATAATTTTTATTTCATTGATTAGAGATTTTATGAAAGAATTTTAGAAAATCATGAAACATTTTTCTAAAAACATATAAACATGTGAAATCGAAAATTCTTCATAAATTCCATCGTTTACCATTTGTTTTTTTAGTATTTTTGACATCTTTTTTTTTCCTATTTCACCTATCCAAACTTGTCAAACAATTCTAAACATTTTTGTGGTGCTATATTATACGGATTATAGATTTTATGAGAGAATTCTAAAAAATTCTTGAATTTTTATTAAGAAAAAAATGGAGATATTTGCAATACAATACGTTTTCAGAGTTCCATCATTTGCAATTTGTTTTTTGATTTTTTAGTATTTTTGACATATTTTTTTCTATTTTACCTGTTTGTAGTTGTCAAAAAAATTCTCCAAATTTTTGTGTTCTTCTCCTGTATGGATTCGAGATTTTATCAAAGAATTCTGCAAAACTATGGTTTTTTTCTTCAAAAAATTTGAGATATTGGAAATCCAAAATTTTACCAAAATTCCATCGTTTACTATTTCATTTTTATTTTTAGCATTTTTGACATGTTTTATACCTATTTCACCTATCCAAACTTGTCAAAAAATTGTGAAATCTTTTGTGGTGTTTTATTGGAAGGATTAGAGATTTTATCAACGAATTCTGGAAATTTCTAGAAGTTCTTTTAAATAAATATTGATATGTGAAATATTTTTTTTCCAAAATTCTGCGGTTTACTATTTGTTTTTCTTATTATTAGTTTTGACATTATCTTTTCTATTTCATCTCTTTGTACTTGTCAAAAAATTCTGGAAATATTTATAATTTTTATTTCATTGATTAGAGATTTTATGAAAGAATTTTAGAAAATCATGAAACATTTTTCTAAAAACATATAAACATGTGAAATTGAAAATTCTTCATAAATTCCATCGTTTACCATTTGTTTTTTTAGTATTTTTGACATCTTTTTTTTCCTATTTCACCTATCCAAACTTGTCAAACAATTCTAAACATTTTTGTGGTGCTATATTATAGGGATTATAGATTTTATCAGAGAATTCTAAAAAATTCTTGAATTTTTATTAAGAAAAAAAATGGAGATATTTGCAATACAATACGTTTTCAGAGTTCCATCATTTGCAATTTGTTTTTTGATTTTTTTAGTATTTTTGACATATTTTTTTCTATTTTACCTGTCTGTAGTTGTCAAAAAAATTCTCAAAATTTTTGTGTTCGTTTCCTGTATGGATTCGAGATTTTATCAAAGAATTCTGCAAAACTATGGTTTTTTACTTCAAAAAATTTGAGATATTTCAAATTGAAAATTTTACCAAAATTCCATTGTTTACTATTTCATTTTTATTTTTAGCATTTTTGACATCTTTTATACCTATTTCACCTATCCAAACTTGTCAAAAAATTATGAAATTTTTTGTGGTGTTTTATTGGAAGGATTAGAGATTTTATCAACGAATTCTAGAAATTTCTAGAAGTTCTTTTAAATAAATATTGATATGTGAAATAATTTTTTTTCTAAAATTCTGCGGTTTACTATTTGTTTTTCTTATTATTAGTTTTGACATTATCTTTTCTATTTCATCTCTTTGTACTTGTCAAAAAATTCTGGAAATATTTATAATTTTTATTTTATTCATTAGAGATGTTATGAAAGAATTTTAGAAAATCATGAAACATTTTTCTGAAAACATATAGACATGTGAAATCCAAAATTGTTCATAAATTCCATCGTTTACCATTTGTTTTTCTAGTATTTTTGACATTTTTTTTCCTGTTTCACCTATCCAAACTTGTCAAACAATTCTAAACATTTTTGTGGTGCTTTATTATACGGATTATAGATTTTAACAGAGAACTCTTGAAAATTCTTGAATTTTTATTAAGAAAAAAATGGAGATATTTGCAATACAAAATATTTTCAGAGTTCCATAGTTTACAATTTCTTTTTTGATTTTTTAGTATTTTTGACATCTTTTTTTTCTATTTTACCTGTCTATAGTAGTCAAAAAAATTCTCAAAATATTTGGGTTATTTTCTTGTATGGATTCGCGATTTTATCAAAGATTTCTGTAAAACTATGGTTTTTTTCTTCAAAAAATTTGAGATATTTGAAATCCAAATTTTTACAGAAATTCCATTATTTATTATTTCATTTTTATTTTTAGCAACTTTGACATCTTTTTTTCCCATTTCACGTATCCAAAATTGACAAACAATTCTAAACATTTTTTTGGTGCTTTATTATACGGATTATACATTTATGAGAGAATTCTAGAAAATTCTTGAATTTTTATTAAGAAAAAAATGGAGATATTTACAATACAAAACATTTTCAGAGTTCCATCGTTTACAATTTGTTTTTTTATTTTTTTGTATTTTTGACATCTTTTGATCTATTTTACCTGTCTTTACTTGTCAAAAAAATTCTAAATTTTTTTGTGTTCTTTTCTTGTGTGGATTCGAGATTTTATCAAAGAATTCTGCAAAATTATTGTTTTTTTCTTCAAAAGATTTGAGATATTTCAAATCCAAAATTTCAATAAAATTCCATCATTTACTATTTCATTTTTTTAGCATTTTTAACATCTTTTATTCCTATTTCACCTATCCAAACTTGTGAAAAAATTATAGAATTTTTTGTGATCTTTTATTGGAAGGATTAGAGATTTTATCAACGAATTCTGTAAATTTCTAGAAGTTCTTTGAAATAAATATTGATATGTGAAATAATTTTTTTCCAAAATTCCGCGGTTTACTATTTGTTTTTATTATTATTAGTTTTGACATTTTCATTTCTTTTTCATATATTTGTACTTGTCAAAAAATTCTGGAAATTTTTATAATTTTTGTTTTACTCATAAGAGATTTGATCAAAGAATTTTAGACAATCATGAAATATTTTTCTAAAAGAATATAGACATGTGAAATCTAAAATTCTTCATAAATTCCAACGTTTACCATTTGTTTTTTTAGTATTTTTGACATCTTTTTTTCCCATTTCATGTATCCAAACTTGTCGAACAATTCTAAACAATTTTTGGTGCTTTATTATACGGATTATAGATTTTATCAAAGAATTCTAGAAAATTCTTCAATTTTCTTTAAGAAAAAAATAGAGATATTTGCAATACAAAATATTTTTAGAGTTCCATAGTTTACAATTTCTTTTTTGATTTTTTAGTATTTTTGACATCTTTTGTTCTATTTTACCTGTCTATAGCTGTCAAAAAAATTCTCAAATTTTTTTTGTTATTTTCTTGTATGGATTCGAGATTTTATCAAAGAATTCTGTAAAACTATGGTTTCTTTCTTCAAAAAATTTGAGATATTTGAAATCCAAATTTTTATAGAAATTCCATCGTTTACTATTTCATTTTTATTTTTAGCATTTTTGACATCTTTTATTCGTATTTCACCTATCCAAACTTGTGAAAAACTTATGAAATTTTTTGTGGTGTTTTATTGGAAGGATTAGAGATTTTATCAATGAATTCTGGAAATTTCTAAAAGTTCTTTGAAAGAAATATTGATATGTGAAATAATTTTTTTCCCAAAATTTCGCGGTTTACTATTTATTTTTTTATTATTAGTTTTGATGTTTTCATTTCTTTTTCATCTATTTGTACTTGTCAAAAAAATTTTGGAAATTTTTATAATTTTTATTTTACTTATAAGAGATTTTATCAAAGAATTTTAGAAAATCATGAAACATTTTTCTAAAAGAATATAGACATGTGAAATCCAAAATTCTTCATAAATTCCATCGTTTACTATTTGTTTTTTTAGTATTTTTGACATCTTTTTTTCCCATTTCACGTATCCAAACTTGTCAAATAATTCTAAACAATTTTTTGGTGCTTTATTATACGGATTATAGATTGTATTAGAGAATTCTAGAAAATTCTTGAATTTTTATTATGAAAAAAATGGAGATATTTTTAATACAAAACATTTTCAGAGTTCCATCATTTACAATTTGTTTTTTAATTTTTTAGTATTTTTGACATCTTTTGTTTTATTTTACTTGTCTATAGTTGTCAAAGAAATTCTCAAAAATTTTTGTGTTCTCTTCTTGTATGGATTCGAGATTTTATCAAAGAATTCTACAAAACTATAGTTTTTTCTTCAAAAAATTGAGATATTTGAAATCCAAAATTTCAACAAAATTCTATTCTTTACTATTTCATTTTTATTTTTAGCATTTTTTGTCATCTTTTATTCGTATTTCACCGATCCAAACCTGTCAAAAACTTATGGAATTTTTTGTGGTGTTTTATTGGAAGGATTAGAGATTTTATCAACGAATTTTAGAAATTTCTAGAAGTTCTTTGAAATAAATATTGATATGTGAAATAATTTTTTTTCCAAAATTCCACGGTTTACTATTTGTTTCTTTTATTATCAGTTTTGTCATTTTCATTTCTTTTTCATCTATTTGTACTTGTCAAAAAAATCTGGAAATTTTTATAATTTTTATTTTATCGATTAGAGATTTTATGAAAGAATTTTAGAAAATCATGAAACATTTTTCTAAAATGATATAGTCATGAGAAATCCAAAATTCTTCATAAATTCCAACATTTACCATTTGTTTTTTTAGTATCTTTGACATCTTTTTTTCCTATTTCACCTATCCAAACTTGTCAAACAATTCTAAACATTTTTTTGGTGCTTTACTATACGGATTATAGATTTTATCAGAGAATTCTTGAAAATTCTTGAATTTTTATTAAGAAAAAAATGAGATATTTGCAATACAAAACATTTTCAGAGTTCCATAGTTTACAATTTGTTTTTTGATTTTTTTCGTATTTTTGACATCTTTTGTTCTATTTTACCTGTCTATAGTTATCAAAAAAATTCTCAAAATTTTTGTGTTCTTTTCTTGTATGGATTCGAGATTTTATCAAAGAATTATGTAAAACTATGGTTTCTTTCTTCAACAAATTTGAGATATTTGAAATCCAAATTTTTATATAAATTCCATCGTTTACTATTTCATTTTTATTTTTAGCATTTCTGACATCTTTTATTCGTATTTCACCTATCCAAACCTATGAAAAACTTATGGAATTTTTTATGGTGTTTTATTGGAAGGATTAGAGATTTTATGAACGAATTCTGGAAATTTCTAAAAGTTCTTTGAAAGAAATATTGATATGTGAAATAATTTTTTTCCCAAAATTCCGCGGTTTACTATTTATTTTTTTTATTATTAGTTTTGACATTTTCATTTCTTTTTCATCTATTTGTACTTGTCAAAAAAATTCTGGAAATTTTTATAATTTTTATTTTACTGATAAGAGATTTTAGCAAAGAATTTTAAAAAATCATGAAACATTTTTCTAAAAGAATATAGACATGTGAAATCCAAAATTCTTCATAAATTCCATCGTTTACCATTTGTTTTTTTAGTATTTTTGACATCTTTTTTTCCCACTTCACGTATCCAAACTTGTCAAACAATTCTAAACAATTTTTTGGTGCTTTATTTTACGGATAATAGATTTTATCAAAGAATTCTAGAAAATTCTTGAATTTTTGTTAAGAAAAAAATGGAGATATTCGCAATACAAAACATTTTCAGAGTTCCATCGTTTACAATTTTTTTTTAATTTTTTAGTTTTTTTGACATCTTTTGTTCTATTTTACTTGTCTATAGTTGTCAAAGAAATTCTCAAAAATTTTTGTGTTCTCTTCTTGTATGGATTCGAGATTTTATCAAAGAATTTTGCAAAACTATGGTTTTTTCTTCAAAAATTTGAGATATTTGAAATCCAAAATTTCAACAAAATTCCATTCTTTACTATTTTATTTTTATTTTTAGCATTTTTGTCATCTTTTATTCGTATTTCACCTATCCAAACTGAAAATATATTTGGCTGAGTTCAAGAGGGGGGTGAATGGAACTTTAAAATATTTTTGTCAATTTAAAACACTGTAAACAGTTTAGTTAATAGAAAACCTTTTTTGAATCTCAATAATAAAATATTTAAAGTGCAGTGGTGAAATAAATCGATTTCAGGCACGAATAAATTGATTTATTTTGCTGGCAGAGAGCAAATTTCAAACAGCACATACACCAGTTGAGTTTTATGCAGCAGAAATGATTCTAACCAATAT